>OOCP01000137.1_pt1 | contig 93211 bp, 87 predicted proteins | sample 1671511 | NCBI WGS metagenome assembly OOCP01 (sample SAMN06348164, study PRJEB24527) | human gut metagenome | biome: human gut; feature: ankylosing spondylitis patient; material: feces | host: Homo sapiens | place: China | collected 2015-10 | reverse complement strand
CCTTCGGTTGTCAGCCTCCTGCCAGCTTGCGGTAGGCGTTCAGCACCTGATAGGCCGGGATGCTGCTGCCCGGGGCAAATTTGCCGTTCAGGCGGCGTTTCATCAGCCCCTGCTCTACGCACCACTGGGCTGCCTTAGCGGTATCCGGGTCTGCCACGTCTGCAAAGGCCGGAGCGTCGGCAGGCTCGGGACGGCCTGCGGTGTTCCACAGCAGCAGCGCGGTCTGGGCGCGGTTCTCGGGTGCAGCCACGCCTTCCGGCAGCAGGGCTTGCAGCTTCTGGCCGGAAACATAATTGTACACGCCGTAGCCCACAACGCCAGCCGCCACTGCGCCTACTGCTGCCACGATGACGACCGCACCGCCGCCGTCACCGCCGCCGGTAGAGCCGCCGGGGGTGGTGCCGCCCGGGGTATCGCCGCCGGGGGTGCCGCCGGGGGTGCCGCCCGGGGTCAGACTGCGGACATAGCCGCAGACGTTGCAGGTGGTGTCCTCGTCGTTATCGTAGACATGGCCTTCGGTGGCCTGCACCGTATGGCAGATGGGGCACTCCATCCAGTGACTGTACTCGTCGTGGGTCATTTCCATCTTGTGGTCATGCTCAAATCCGCCCGGAGTCAGCGACACCGAATAATGCTTTATTGCGCAATACTCCGTATCATCGTTCTGGGTCCAGCTGAGCTCTGTTTCCCGTCCGTTCACTGTACAGACGGTTTCCTCGCTAAACTTATATCCGGGTTTTGCGTACAGACCCACCTGAAGGGTGTACCGTTTGCCCGGCCTGAAGGAGCCGGTGATCGGCTTGCCGCCTACACCATCGCCCTCGACCCAGTAGATCTTGGCGTCACAGACGTCTGCTCCATCGTCCAGAATAACAACGGTCTTGTCCGGCATTTTGCCCTTTTGGGGGGTGTTTACCTTGATGTTCACCTGCTCGATCATGGTCACAGGCAGCACCTGCAGCGTAAACCTACCGGTCTTTCCATTGCCGCAGTTGTAGGAATAGGTCACTTTGGTTGCGCCGCTGTCCACCGTCAGGATCCCGTTGCTTACCGTGCCGCCCTCCCAATCGGATGCCCTGCTCGGGTCAAAACCGCCGGGCAGCGTATGCAGGTCAAAGGTGCGGGTCTGTGCGTTGACCTTAACAGGATATTCGTTGCCGCTGACATCGTAAAAAAATTCCAAATTTTCGCAGTCCAGCGATGTCAGCTGGTTCTGCCAGCAATACAGCTCCACCAATGCTGTATTCTTGCTCACATCCAGTTCTGTCAGCTGGTTTCTGTAGCAATGCAGATTCTTCAATTTTGTATTCTGGCTCACATCCAGTTCTGTCAGCTGGTTTTCGCCGCATTGCAGATAGACCAATTCTGTATTATTGCTCACATCCAGTTCTGTCAGCTGATTTTTGTTGCAAAGCAGCGACTCCAATTCTTTATTCTTGCTCACATCCAGTTCTGTCAGCTGGTTTTCGCTGCAATACAGCTTCTTCAAGTTGGGAAAAAACTCAATGCCCTTCAGGCTATGAATGTTCTTCTTCTCGACATCGATTACTTTGACCGCGTACCGCTCTTCCTGTGACAGAGTGCCGTTCCTGTTTTTGTCAACGTATTTGAGGAGATAACTCCAAAACGCTTCGTCCGGGAAGGTATTGGTGTTCTCCACATAGCCGGAGTCGTCGCTATCCGTAGCCGCAAAGGCGCTGAAGGGCAAAAAGGTGAATACCATAGCCAGCGTCAAAAGGGCACTGACAAGGCGCGTTCGGGTTGAGAATCGCTGTTTCATGGGGTGCTCCTTTCTGTTGTAAAAAATATTTTTTTCAGGGCCCCATTCGGGAGAAGCTGACGCTTCTCCCGAAAAAAGGGTACCCTTTTTCAAAAAGTGGTCATTGCCCGGCAGGGGCAGAATGAGCCTTCGGTTGTCAGCCTCCTGCCAGCTTGCGGTAGGCGTTCAGCACCTGATAGGCCGGGATGCTGCTGCCCGGGGCAAATTTGCCGTTCAGGCGGCGTTTCATCAGCCCCTGCTCTACGCACCACTGGGCTGCCTTAGCGGTATCCGGGTCTGCCACGTCTGCAAAGGCCGGAGCGTCGGCAGGCTCGGGACGGCCTGCGGTGTTCCACAGCAGCAGCGCGGTCTGGGCGCGGTTCTCGGGTGCAGCCACGCCTTCCGGCAGCAGGGCTTGCAGCTTCTGGCCGGAAACATAGTTGTACACGCCGTAGCCCACAACGCCAGCCGCCACTGCGCCTACTGCCGCCACGATGACGACCGCACCGCCGCCGTCACCGCCGCCAGTAGAGCCGCCACCCGGGGAGCCGCCACCCGTTTCACCACCCGTGGGGCCGCCGGGGGTGCTGCCGCCAGTAGAGCCGCCGCCAGTTTCACCACCAGTAGAGCCGCCCGGGGTATCTCCGCCGGAGGGAGGCGTTACCGGGGGCACGATACCGGCATTGGGGTCATCGGTCTCGGTAATATTCAGGGTAAAGGGGTTGTAGATTTCTCCAACGCAGCGGTACTCGTAGGTCACCTTTCCGCCGCCTTCTTGCACCGTCAGGGTGCCGTCAGCGTTTTGGGTGGCACCCTTCAGGTTTCTGACCCGGCTTACATCAAAGTTTCCGGGCAGGATGCTGGGGTCTAAGATACGGGTCTTTTTGTAGACCTCAACCTTATATTTGTTGCTGCCGGTGAAGATTACCGTAAGATTTGTGCAGTTGTCTGCCTGCAGCGATGTGATCTTATTGGAGACGAAATACAGCGCGGTCAGTTTGGTGTTCTGGCTCACATCCAGCTCTGTCAGCCGGTTATAGCCGCAATCCAGATACGTCAATTCCGTATTCTTGCTCACATCCAGCTCCGTCAGCCGGTTATAGCTGCACTTCAGATACGTCAATTCCGTATTCTTGCTCACATCCAGACTGGTCAGCCGGTTGTGGCCGCAATTCAGCTTCTGCAATGCTGGATTCTGACTTACATCCAGACTGGTCAGTTGGTTTTCAAAACAAGCCAGCTCCTGCAATGCCGTATTTTGACTTACATCCAGACTGGTCAGCTGGTTTTCCCAACAAACCAGTTCCTGCAACACCGTATTCTTGCTCACATCCAGACTTGTCAGCCGGTTATGGCTGCAGTTCAATACCTTCAGGTTTGGAAAAAACTGAAGGCCAGACAGGTTACTGATGTACTTATTCTCGACATCGATCTCAGTGACTGCGTACCGCTCTGCCGGTGTCAGAACACCGTTACCATCTTTGTCAAACTGTTTGAGGAGATATTCCCGGAACGTTTTGTCCGGGACATTAGCATCAGTGATATAGACGGGGCCGTAACTATCCGTAGCCGCAAAGGCGCTGAAGGGCAAAAAGGTGAACACCATTGCCAGCGTCAACAAGGCGCTGACAAGGCGCGTTCGTTTTGAGAATCGCTGTTTCACGGGGTGCTCCTTTCTGTGGTAAAATTTTTTCAGGGCCCCATTCGGGAGAAGCTGACGCTTCCCCCGAAAAAAGGGTACCCTTTTTCAAGAAGTGGTCATTGCCCGGCAGGGGGCAGAATGATCCTTCGGTTGTCAGCCTCCTGCCAGCTTGCGGTAGGCGTTCAGCACCTGATAGGCCGGGATGCTGCTGCCCGGGGCAAATTTGCCGTTCAGGCGGCGTTTCATCAGCCCCTGCTCTACGCACCACTGGGCTGCCTTAGCGGTATCCGGGTCTGCCACGTCTGCAAAGGCCGGAGCGTCGGCAGGCTCGGGACGGCCTGCGGTGTTCCACAGCAGCAGCGCGGTCTGGGCGCGGTTCTCGGGTGCAGCCACGCCTTCCGGCAGCAGGGCTTGCAGCTTCTGGCCGGAAACATAATTGTACACGCCGTAGCCCACAACGCCAGCCGCCACTGCGCCTACTGCTGCCACGATGACGACCGCACCGCCGCCGTCACCGCCGCCGGTAGAGCCGCCGGGGGTGGTGCCGCCCGGGGTATCGCCGCCGGGGGTGCCGCCGGGGGTGCCGCCCGGGGTCAGACTGCGGACATAGCCGCAGACGTTGCAGGTGGTGTCCTCGTCGTTATCGTAGACATGGCCTTCGGTGGCCTGCACCGTATGGCAGATGGGGCACTCCATCCAGTGACTGTACTCGTCGTGGGTCATTTCCATCTTGTGGTCATGCTCAAATCCGCCCGGAGTCAGCGACACCGAATAATGCTTTATTGCGCAATACTCCGTATCATCGTTCTGGGTCCAGCTGAGCTCTGTTTCCCGTCCGTTCACTGTACAGACGGTTTCCTCGCTAAACTTATATCCGGGTTTTGCGTACAGACCCACCTGAAGGGTGTACCGTTTGCCCGGCCTGAAGGAGCCGGTGATCGGCTTGCCGCCTACACCATCGCCCTCGACCCAGTAGATCTTGGCGTCACAGACGTCTGCTCCATCGTCCAGAATAACAACGGTCTTGTCCGGCATTTTGCCCTTTTGGGGGGTGTTTACCTTGATGTTCACCTGCTCGATCATGGTCACAGGCAGCACCTGCAGCGTAAACCTACCGGTCTTTCCATTGCCGCAGTTGTAGGAATAGGTCACTTTGGTTGCGCCGCTGTCCACCGTCAGGATCCCGTTGCTTACCGTGCCGCCCTCCCAATCGGATGCCCTGCTCGGGTCAAAACCGCCGGGCAGCGTATGCAGGTCAAAGGTGCGGGTCTGTGCGTTGACCTTAACAGGATATTCGTTGCCGCTGACATCGTAAAAAAATTCCAAATTTTCGCAGTCCAGCGATGTCAGCTGGTTCTGCCAGCAATACAGCTCCACCAATGCTGTATTCTTGCTCACATCCAGTTCTGTCAGCTGGTTTCTGTAGCAATGCAGATTCTTCAATTTTGTATTCTGGCTCACATCCAGTTCTGTCAGCTGGTTTTCGCCGCATTGCAGATAGACCAATTCTGTATTATTGCTCACATCCAGTTCTGTCAGCTGATTTTTGTTGCAAAGCAGCGACTCCAATTCTTTATTCTTGCTCACATCCAGTTCTGTCAGCTGGTTTTCGCTGCAATACAGCTTCTTCAAGTTGGGAAAAAACTCAATGCCCTTCAGGCTATGAATGTTCTTCTTCTCGACATCGATTACTTTGACCGCGTACCGCTCTTCCTGTGACAGAGTGCCGTTCCTGTTTTTGTCAACGTATTTGAGGAGATAACTCCAAAACGCTTCGTCCGGGAAGGTATTGGTGTTCTCCACATAGCCGGAGTCGTCGCTATCCGTAGCCGCAAAGGCGCTGAAGGGCAAAAAGGTGAATACCATAGCCAGCGTCAAAAGGGCACTGACAAGGCGCGTTCGGGTTGAGAATCGCTGTTTCATGGGGTGCTCCTTTCTGTTGTAAAAAATATTTTTTTCAGGGCCCCATTCGGGAGAAGCTGACGCTTCTCCCGAAAAAAGGGTACCCTTTTTCAAAAAGTGGTCATTGCCCGGCAGGGGCAGAATGAGCCTTCGGTTGTCAGCCTCCTGCCAGCTTGCGGTAGGCGTTCAGCACCTGATAGGCCGGGATGCTGCTGCCCGGGGCAAATTTGCCGTTCAGGCGGCGTTTCATCAGCCCCTGCTCTACGCACCACTGGGCTGCCTTAGCGGTATCCGGGTCTGCCACGTCTGCAAAGGCCGGAGCGTCGGCAGGCTCGGGACGGCCTGCGGTGTTCCACAGCAGCAGCGCGGTCTGGGCGCGGTTCTCGGGTGCAGCCACGCCTTCCGGCAGCAGGGCTTGCAGCTTCTGGCCGGAAACATAGTTGTACACACCGTAGCCCACAACGCCAGCCGCCACTGCGCCTGCCGCTGCCACGATGACGACCGCACCGCCGCCGTCACCGCCGCCGGAGGGAGGCGTCACCGGGGGTTCCGGAGGCGTCACCGGGGGTTCCGGAGGCGTTACCGGGGGAACGGTGCCGCCGGTGCCAGTCACATCCAGCTTGAAACTTACTTCCAATATATCGCTTCTGCACTTATAAGCGTAGTACACTACGTTTGTGCCTTCATCGACTGTCAGAATGTTCCCATTGGCTTTGCCATGCTCCCATCCTGTAACCCGGCTTTTATCAAAGTTCCCGGGCAGAGTGCTCAGGTCAAACGTACGGTCAGGGTTCAGGGTAACGGTGTAAACATTATCACCGCTGTAAATATCCGTAAGAGAGAAATCGAGCTTCGGGTTGTTGTCCAGATTCAGGCTGGTGAGATGGTTATCCCCAAGCCACAATGTAGTCAATTTTGGACTATCGCTGACATCCAGCACGGTCAGCTGGTTGTTGAAACAGTTCAGATCCTTTAAGGAAATCATATTGTTCAGGTTTAGCTGGGTCAACTGGTTATGGGCACAATTCAGTTTCTTCAGCAGTTTATTTTGGCCCAGAATCAGCGATGTCAGCTGGTTGTTTTGGCATTCTACCCTTTCCAGACGGGACTTATGGGTCACATCTGCGTCCAGCTCTGTCAACCGATTCGAGGAACAGTAAAGTGTTTCCAGAAATCTACAATTTCTGACATCCAGTTGCTCCAGATCATTGTGCGAGCAATCGAGATTCACCAAATCTTTCAAATGCGATACATCCAGCTGTTCCAACTGGTTTTCGGAACAATTCAGATAATCGATATCCGGGTTCTTGCTCAGGTCCAGCTGGGTCAGTTGATTCTTATTGCATTTCAACGTTTTCAGCTTTGGATTCTGTCTCAGGTCTAATTTCTGGATAGAATTGTTTCCGCACTTCAATTCGGTCAGGTTGGGGAACGCCTCAATGCCTTTTAAGTTGCTGATGTTCCTTCCTTCGACTTCGATTGTCGTGACATTTCTTTGTTGTTCGACCGTGAGGACATCTCTGCCACCTGCTTTGTAGGTTTTGATGTAATTTCTAAAGTTATCGTCGGGGAAATTATCCTCATTGATGGGCAGACTGGTTTCAAAGATGAATGTGCGGTTTACTCCATCGCCGCAATCGTATTGGTAGCTCACCTCGTCTGCGCCCGCATTCACCCTTAGCGTCGTGCCGGAAACAGAGCCGCCATTCCAGCCGGTTGCCTTGCTCACGTCAAAGCCGGGCAGGGTGGTCAAGTCAAACGTTCCGTCTGTACGGACAGCAATGGGACGCCTGTTACCATCAGCCGTTATCGTACCGCTGATTCCAGTAACGTCTACACAAGCCAACCGATTCCTTGCACAATTCAGATGACTCAAACTGTGATTTTGGCTCAGGTCCAGCGTTGTCAGCTGATTATCATTGCATATCAGAGATGTCAAGCCGCCATTCTGTTCCACGTTCAGTTCCGTCAATTTATTTTTGCTACAATCCAGCTGTGTCAGCTGAGTCTGGTTCCCGACATCCAACTCCATCAATTGATTTCCAGAGCAATTCAGTTCTTCCAGCTTGAAGCATTGGCTGACATCCAACGTCATCAGGTCGTTGTTGGAACAATCAAATTTGACCAGTTCCCCCACGCTATCCATTACGATCTTCGTTATATTGTTATTGGAGCAATTCACCTCCTCAAGATTCAGCCCAAGGAGAATGCCCAGATTTATGTAGGTCAGTTTATTATTGGAACAATTCAGTTTTTTCAGTCCGCTTGAAAGAATAGGATAAGACTCTTTCAGTTGATTATCGGAACAATCCAGCTCCTTCAGTTTGAAATTTTTGCCAACATTAAGTGTTGTCAAGCCGATACCATGGCAATCCAGCTTTTCGAGATCTTCAAAGAAACGGATTCCTTCAAGACTTGTGATTGCGTAACCAGTTGGAATCGTCATACTCTTGATATCCACATCGAGCTTGCCATCGTTGTTTTTGTCACAATAATCTATGAGAAAGTGCCGAAATCCCGCATCCGGGAATTTAAGTTTAAAATCCGGCGAATCAAAAGCAATTCCTGTGCTCGCCGTGTTTGCCGCCAACGCGCTGAAGGGCAAAAAGGTGAACACCATGGCCAGCGTCAAAAGGGCGCTGACAAGGCGCGTTCGTTTTGAGAATCGTTGTTTCATGGGGTGCTCCTTTCTGTTATGGGGTGTATTGTTGCAGGGCGTTTTTCTGAGCGGCGGCGGTGAGGGCATCCAGAGCGCTCATCACGTCCCGGTAGTTTGGAGGAAACCTGTTTTCCCCGTGGGCTTCGATGCGGGTGCCGTCGGCAAGGACGGCTTCCAGCCGGAAGCTGCTGCCGTCCAGCACGTTGGGGTCATGGCCGGAGAAGCCCGCCCAGCCGCCCACGCCGTACTCCTCCAGAATGGCCCTGGCCTGCTCCAGAAGCTCCGGCCCGGCCTGCTCCTGATACACTTCTTCGTGGTACAGCTCCAGCTCCACCCGGGTGCCCTCGGGGGTGCGGGTGAGGCAGGTGCGGGAGATGGGCTGGATATAGCTGCCCTGCTCCCAGAACTCCAACGTTTCAAGGTCAGCCAGCGCCGGGGCGGAGGCCGCAGGCTCCGGGGGTGTTGGGGCGGGGCGGCTGGGGCTGCGGCTGAGCAGTGCCGCCCCCACCGCCAGCCCCAGCAGCACCAGCGAGAAAGTGCGCATGGGTCGTCTCCTCCTTTCTGTGCCCATGGGTCAGTCTCCTTCCCTTGCCGTGGGGGGCAGAATGGTCATTCTGCCGTCCACCGCCGCGTCCAGCATCTCGTGCTCCCGGAAGTATTCCATCAGGATGTCCTGACAGGAGGTGGCCACGCTGCGGGGCTTCTGGATCTTGCAGATGGTATCGTAGGAGATGTTGAAAAAGCTCTCGATGTTTTTGAAGTGGTAGTTCTGCAGGCCCACGGTGAACAGGGCATCGTCGCCGATCTCCTTGCCCACCTCCTTGCCGCAGTAGGTAAAGTAATCAAAATCGCCCTTGGCGCGGTCGTAGCGCAGCCGCAGGGTGGAGGGCAGCTGGTAGAACTCGGTGTGCCCGGCGTAGGCTTCCTCCCGCAGCATGTAGCGCAGCATCTGCCGCAGCTGCTGTCCGGTCACCTTGAACATGAACACGCCGTCGTCGTAGGGGAAGCCCTCGATGAGGTCGCCGTAGGTGACAATGGGGCCCAGCTTTTCGGCCCGGATGCTGCCGGAGCCGATGAGCATGATATCAATGCCAAGGCTGCGGGTAAAGATATCCGCAAACAGGTTGCCCAGCTCGGTCTCCTGCGTGCGCTGGGGGTGGGTAAGCTCCCGGCGGAAGCGCCCTACGATGTGGCTGTACTTTTCGTCCACCTGACTGGTGAAGCGGTGCAGCACCTGCTCCATGGCGGGGTTGCGGGGGCATGTCTCGGCGCAGATGGGCACGGTGCGCCATGTGTAGGAATCGATGCAGTTGTTGTCCGTGTCCACGATGATGTCAAAGCGCCCGATCTGGTCGGTGCCGGTGCCCGCCTGCGCAATGACCACGCCGTTTTCCTCCACCGCGTGCTCCGGCAGGGTGTGGCTGTGCCCGCCGATGATCAGATCCACTCCCCACGCCGGGTCCAGCTGGCGCGCCAGATGGCGGTCCTCCTCAAAGCCGATATGGGTCAGCAGCACGGTAAAATCAATATCAATGCTGTTGTGGGCGTTGCAGATCTTGCCCACCTCGGCGGCAGCGGCGGCGGTGTCCACAAAGGAGCCTACCAGAGATTCGGACTTGGTCTGGTTGATGACGTCCTGCGTGATGATGCCGATGAACAGGATGTTCATGCCGTCCATCCGCAGGATCTTGTAGGGGGTGAACAGCCGTGTGGGGGTGTTTTTGATGTAGAGGTTTGCGTTGATGATGGGAAAGCGCGCGCATTTCTCGATGAACAGCAGATGCGCGATGCCGTAGTCCACCTCGTGGTTGCCTATGGTAACCACGTCCGGGGCAAGGGCGTTCATGATCTCGATGGTGGAAAGCCCCTTGTATTCGGAATCAATGACCGAGCCCCGGAACATATCACCTGCAATGACGTAGAGGGTGTTGGGCTGTTCTGCCCGCACCTTTTCGATGTAGCCGGACAGCATGGAAACGCCGCCCACCAGTTTTTCGTCCACCTGCTCTGCCAGAAAGTCTCCGTGCAGATCATTGGAGTGGAGGATGGTGATCGTTTTGGTGTGTTTCATGGTGCATTCCTCCCGGTGTGGGTCGGCGGCGGTGGTCACCCCATGGCCTCCTGCCGTGCAAAGTAGACCGTGTTGACAAGGCTCAGGTAGCTCTCCTGACCGTCCAGATAGAACTTCAGGGCAAGGGTGTCCTCGTCCTCCAGCGTGACGGCGTAGCGGGAGCCGTCCTCCCCGGTAAAGGTGGCGTACCACTCCTGATTGGAGCGGAAGGGTACCTCCGGGGTGCCCTCCTGATAGAACAGGTCGGCTTCCTCCACGTTCAGCTCCGGGTAGGGGGTGATGTAGCTGGCGGTGAAGGGCAGCTGGCTGCCCTCGGTGTCGGCATCGGTGGGCAAAAAGCACATCCGGTCGGCGTCTGCGGGGTCGGTGTCAAAATAGCCCTCATCGGTGTCGCGGCCGGTCTCCAGCCAGTTGCCTTCCAGCGACCATGGGCTGGTGTCGGTCTCCCAGTCGTCCCCTTCCGGGTAGATGGTAAAATCGCACACGCCCTCGGCTTCCACCACATGGCCGTTCTCGCCGGAAAGGAAGGGGCTGAATACCAGCTCTTCGCCGGTGCTGGGGTACAGTTCCACCTCGGTGTTGGGGGCGATATCGCTGATGTTGCACAGCAGCAGGATTGGCTGGCCGTCCTCGCTGTAATAAAGCTGTTTGCCGCGCTGGAGCGGGTTTTCGGCATCGTCTGTCAGGCTCGTCTCGTAGACGAACAGGGTGGCATCCGGGTCCTGCGGGAAGATGCAGTACAAATCGCACCCGCCATCCGGTGCCACGACCCAGTGATCCTGCGGGATGTCATAGACGAAGCTCCACAGATCCCGCAGATCGGTCTGGCTGTCCAGCACCGCCTGCACATCGGTGGTCACCTCGTAGGAGCCGCCCAGATACAGCACACAGGCGCGGTATTCGTCCTCCCCTGCCAGAAGGCGCATGTAGGTCACGTCCTCCGGCTCGGTGTACTCCTGTTTGGCGGAGGACGATGCGATCATGTTGTCTCCGTCCAGCATTTTTTCGGGCTTGGAGCTGGACGCGCTGCTGCCTTTGGACGACCCGCCGCAGCCTGCAAGGCCGATGGTCAGCGCCAGCAGGGCTGCCAAAAGTTTCAGTCGTTTCATAAGTTCTCCTTTCTCATGCCCTGCCGGGGCGCACCTCAGGGGGCAGCGCCGGGCGTTGGGTGTTGGGAAAAATCGTCTACGCCCTCCACCGGCACAGGGCTGCCGGTCTCGGCGGAAAGCTGCGGGTTCCAGTCCAGTGAGCGACCGGTGCTGCAATAGACCGTTACCATGGTGTCGGTGTCCTCCCTGCTGCCGTTGCACAGCAGCAGAATGGGCTGGCCACCCTGCCTGCCGTAAAGTTCCTTACCCGTCTCGTTCGGGTACTGAGGATTCTGCTTTTCATAGACAAAAAGCGTATCCTCCTTGCGCACGGCAAAGATGCAATACAGCTCCCGCCCGCCGCCCGGCGCTGCGACCCAGCGGTCTGCCGGGATGTCCGCAACAAACTGCCACGGCTGTTCCGGTAAGCTGTCCAGCACGGCGTGCACATCGGTGGTGCGCTCCGGAACGCTGCCCAGATAGAGCACCCCAGCAAGCTCTCCGTTTTCCCCGGCCAGCTGCCGCAGCGCGGCAAGCTGCTCCGGCTCAGCAGAATCAGCACCGGAAGTCGCTGTGCTGCTGCCCTGCCCGGCGCTGCCGGGGGCGGGGCGGACGGGGTCGCCGTCCACCGGCCCGCAGCCCGCAAGGCTCAGGGTCAGCGCCAGCAGGGCGGCAAACAGCTTCATGGTCACGCCCTTCATCTTATGCCCACGGGTCGGCAGACGCCGGGATGCGGATACCGGTCATCAGGTACTGCTCCCACAAGAACCACTGCCCGTCGCCCTTGCGGCGCAGCTTGATGGGGCGGGGGCTGTCAGCGCCGCCGCAGGGGATGAACAGCTTGCAGTAGCCCTCCTCGGTGTTGGAGGTGTGGTTGCTGCCCACCAGCAGGGTGAAGGGCTGGCGGGGGGTATAGCCGTTTTCCGGCGACGCACCCACAAAGTAGGAGAACGGGATATAGCTCTTGCCGTCCCGGAAGCGGTCGTTCAGGAAGGAAATCTCCTGCCCGTTCAGCGGGCGGGGGCCGCGCAGCCAGTTGAGCATCTCCAGCCCGATGTTTTTATCGGCACCATAGGCGCACAGTGCGCAGACGGTGAGGGCTGCGGTCTTAAAGGGGGTGTCCAGACTGGCCTCCGGCAGTGCCTGCATCTGGGCAAGGCTTTCCGGCAGAGCCTGAAAGGTAAAGGTGACGGTCTGGTTGCCGGAAACATTTGCGGCGGCCTGCTTCATCTTATCAAAAAGTCCCATGAAAATACTCCTTTCTGTTTCAGCTGTAAAGGGTTCAGCTCCGGTTCGGGTCATGGCGGGGCACAGTCCGCCTGCGGACGATCTTCTGGTTCAGATCCAGACTGAGGTTTACAAAATAACCGTTTTCAAAATACCATGCAAGGTCTTTGGTGTCCATGCCAACGCTGTTGCATAGCCACCGCAGGGGCACCTCCGGCCCGGAGTAGCTCTCCACCCTGCGGGCGATGGTTCTTGCATGGTAGCGGCGTTTTTCGTTGCGTGCGAACAGAACAAGGGGCACTGCGCCCACCACGATCCAGAACACATACCCGACAACGTGGGAGGTGTCCTTGACCTGCAGGTCTAGGCAGAGGGTATACAGCCCGCCGACAGAGCAGAACACGCAGAAGGCAAGCCCCGCGTTCCGCAGCCATTTGAGGACACGGGGAATCTCGCCGCTGGCTTTTTCCGAGAGATAAGGGTTCATAAACATACTCCTTTCAGAACGAGCCGCCTCCACCGCCGTGGGTGGTGCCGCTGGAAGAGGTGTGGGTGGAGCTGCCGCCGGAGCTGTCGGAGTCCTTTTCCTCTACATGCTTCGTGCGTTGCACATTCCGGTACAGGAACAGATCCCGCTGGTTGGTCAGCTTCATGCTGCCCTCCCGCACATAGCTGGCGGCATTCTCCTGGAACGCCACGCTGCGCAGCTGGCTTTTCATTACGCTGACGACGACCCATGCCAGCACAAGGCCGATGCCCACCGCAAGGAACAGGTACATGAGAGACAGCGGCTCCCGGGGCAGGTTATTCACATCGTAGGGGTGGCCCGCCCGGGCAGCATCGATGTAAGTATCCGACCATTGGACAAAGGTGCGGAAGGCACCGGCGTAGTCTCCATCGGCCATGAAGGGGGTCATCTGCTCGCCAAGGTACTGGATGCCGGCATCCGTAAAGGCGGTGATGCCGTAGCCGCAGGTGGAGATGTGCCATTTGCGGTCGCCCACGCTCACCAGCAGCAGCACGCCGTCCATATCGGAGCCGTAGCCGAACTGGCAGTAGTCATATAGATCATCGGCAAACTGCTCCATGCTGTCGGCACCAACGCTTTCCATCGACTCGATGGTGGCAATGGTCACATCGAAGCTCTGGCGCAGGCTCAGCTCTTCCAGTGCGTCCTCCAGCTCGTTGTCCTCGTCCTCGGTCAGCACCTCAGCGTCGTCGAACATGCGGTAGTACAGGTCGGCAAAGCCGCCCTCCACCGCAAAGGCCGGAACAGCCAGCGCCGCCGCAAGAATCAGTGCTGCCAGCGCCGCAAAGAGGGAGTGCAGTCGGTTGGAAGTCTTTTTCATCGTTCGTCCCTCCTTTACAGGATCCGTGCCAGCCACAGCAGCCACATCACGCCGTAGGACGCGGCGGAAAGGGCAGCCGTAAGACCCAGCATCCACTTGCGGGCAGCGCCCTTGTCCACGGGCAGGTCACCCACGAATTTGCCGGTCTGACCATTCATGGCAAACAGGTAGTTTTCACCCCGCCAGCTGGTGCTCAGCAGCCAGACCGGGAACAGGGCGTACTTTGCCTTGCCGCCGTGCAGCTGGATGCTGCTGTTTTCCACCTTGACCGAATCGTAGCCGGTAACGGTCTGCTGGAACGTCTCCTCAGTGGAGCGGCGGATGCGCTTGTTGGCCCGCTCGATGCTGTCCTCGGCGTTCACATCGTATTTGTCCGCCACATAGCCCGCCAGATAGGCGGTCTGGAAGGGGATGGCATCCTGCATGGCAAAAGGCTCGATGGACTCCATCAGGTCGTCCTCGATCTTGGACGAGCCGTCCACCGGCACTGCGTCAAATCCCAGCGTACCATCCCGCCGGACGGAGTAGTAATTGGTCTCGGTATAGTCGTATTTGCTGTCCGACCAGCAGCGGGTCCGGGTGGCGGTGAACCGCAGCTGAGCGTCGGCATCGCTGTCGAAGAGCCAGAAGGGCACATACACGCCCTTGATCTCGTCGATGTGGTTCTGGCTGCGGAACACCCGGGGCAGCAGAGTCTTGCCCTTGAGGTGCTCCTGCAATTTTGCCTTGGCGGCCTTTTTGTCCAGCTTGAAGGGGATGATGAGGTCGGGCCGCAGGGCCCCGGCAAACTGTCCGGTGAGGACGATGGGGTTGCCGCAGAAGGGGCAGGCGGACGCCGCCATGGTGTCGTCGCCCACGATCTCGCCGCCGCAGCTCTTGCAGACGTAAGTATGCAGACCGGCGGTCTCTCCTTCTGCCCAGCTGCCGCCGGGGGTCGCCCACTCCATCTCGCTGGGCTTTTCGTCCTTCAGTTCCTCATCATAGCCCTTGAGGGTATCTACCTCAAATTCGGTGTCGCAGTAGGGGCATTTCATCTTCTGGGTGGCGCTGTCAAACTGGATGGCGCCATCGCAGCAGGGGCACTTGTATTCCAGCATTCCTGCCATAGCGTTTCCTCCTGTTGTTCCAAAGGGGGCCGGGGGCTCTTCCCCGGCCCCGCTGTTTTTGTGTTGGTCTCCCCGCCGAAGCGGTCGGCTCAGAAGTCCGTGGTGATGCGGAACACCACCGGCTCGTCCGGCTCGCTGGCTTTGCCGTGGTGGCCCACTGCCAAGAAAGCGTTTTCTTCCAGTGGCAGGAAAACATCAAAGGTGCAGAAGTCACCGCACAGCTGGCACAGGGTCTCGTGTTCGCCCACGGGAAGGGACTTTTCCAAAAAAGTGCCGTCCGGCGCGTACAGCTCCCACATATAGCCCGTGTCCAGCAGATAGCCGTTGGGGCGCTTCATCATCACGGCGTCAAAGCTGCCCACCGGCTGCGAGCTGCGGGCCAGCTCATTGCCGTCCAGATCAAAGGCGGCAAAGTAGTAGTCTCCGCTGGAGTCCGGCTCGCCCACCGTCAGCAGCTCGTCTCCGCTGAGGTTCAGGGAGGACATGCTGTAGAAGGGGCCGATCTCGTTATCGCCCTCCAGCGTCAGCTCGGTGTACTCGCCGTCCTGCACCAGCACCGGCGCGGAGTTGGTCCAGTAGATCACGGTCAGATCCCGGTCCTTGGAGGAATAGCAGCTGCCCCAGTAGTCCAGTGCGTCGCCGGGCTCCTCCGGGTCGCTGCTGTTCAGATCGTAGCAGTAGACATCAAAGGTTTCCATGGCATACAGGATGCCATTGCGGTCGATGCTGAGGGCGTCGCTGCCGTCAATGTTGTACTCTTCCACCGGGGTCAGCCGGTCGTCCTTGATGGCATACTCGAAGATCTTGGCAGACTGCTCTTCATCGTCCTCGTTGTAGAAGCTGAAGAAGTAATTGCCCCGGTAGCTGTCCGCTTTGATCAAATGATAGGCACCGCATACCTCGCGGCGGACGTCAAAGGGGATGTACTGCGCCTTGAAGGTGTAGTCGCCGATGGTCAGTTCCCCGGTCTGGAACTGGGTCACAGGGGGCCCTGCAGGGGCGGCTTTGGTCTCTGCTGATTCCGGCGGTGCCGAAGCGGACGGGGCACTGCTGCTGGAAGCCGGTGCGCTGGAAACGCTGGATGCGCTGGCAGCACCGGAGCCGCCGCAGGCGGTCAATCCGAGGGCGGCGGTGGCAAGGCCCATGGCCTTGAGGAAATCTCTGCGCTGGATCTTTCTCATATCCGTTCCTCCTTTTTCAGTCACTGCACCTTTGCAAAAGCTTCGTCAGCACGGCGGCTGTACACTGCCATGCCGCCGGTCTGGGCATCGTTTGCCAGATTGATGTTCTCCACAAAGCGGGCCTTTTCCTGCTCGGAGAGCTGCCCGCCCTTCATGGCGGCGGATGCCACGGCACCCATGGCACTGATCATGCCCACCTGGCCCTTCAGCTCCCGCTCTTCTGCCGTGGACATCCGGCGGCCAAACAGGCTCGTCTCGTTGTCGTGGACTCCGAAGATGTGATCCAAATGCTGCCGTGCGATGTGGGCATAGCCGATCTCCCGCTGGTCCCGCTTGCTGAAGCAGATGACCAGCTCCTGCTTGATGTAGGGGTGGGGGCGCATGCCCCGCTGGGTCTGGGCCTCGGTGATGCTGCGGGGCTGCACCAGCTTCAGCTTCAGGCCGCCGCCGTTGAGGGTGGGTTTCTGGCCCGGCTCCTTGGCGGGGGTCTCGTCCAGATACTCCTCATAGCTGGCGATCTGGTCGTAGCGGATCAGCTCCGGCATCTTGCCCCGTCCGCCGGTGCGGTCGTCGATGTACAGCATGCCCAGCTCATCGCAGAACACCAGCCCCATCTGCGACGGGGTGGAGGGGTATGCGTTGACCCGGAACTCGGTCTTGTTGAACACCTCGTCGAACACCCGCTTCATCCGGGCCATGTACGCCATGTGCTCCTTGGCTTCGTCCAGCGTCAGCTCGCTGAGCCGGATATACTTGGAGCACTGGTCGCCGCAGTCATCGCAGAGGAACTGTCCGTCCCGGAGCTTGGAGCGGTGCAGGGTGCCGCACTCCTTACCGCAGACGGCACAGTTCTGTTTTGCGAACAGGTTGGAAAAGAATCCCATCATGGTATGCTCCTTTCATTGCTCTGTATTGTCAGGTTCGGTCGCTGTCGTCAAAGGGCTTGCCGCACTCCGGGCAGAACTTGCCGGTGACGGTGGCACCGCAGCTGCAGGTCCAGCTGTCCGCAGCGGGCTTCGGCTCCGGCTTTTTGCTGCCGCATTCCGGGCAGAATTTGCCGGTAACGGTAGCGCCGCAGCTGCACTTCCAGCTGTCTGCCGGGGCGGGTGCGGGGCGGCTGACCTGCTGGGGCGCGTCCACGCTGTCCGGACGGGCCTGCTGGCCCATGGCGAACAGGTTCTGGGCGCTCATGCCGCCCATGCCGCCTGCACCGGCTGCCATGCCCATGCCCATAAAGCCGGTCATGGCACCGGCGGTGTTGCCGGCGGCGGTCTTCATGGCATCGATCTGACCGCCCACCAGACGGGCGGCAGCGGTGGTGGGATCGGTGGTCATGGCGTTTTCTTCCCACTCGGTGATCTTCTTCTGCTGCTCCTCCGGGATGGACAGGGAGTTGATGTTGAAGGAGAACACTTCAATGCCGCGCTTTTTGCGCCAGACATTGGACAGCTGCTCGTTGAGCGCCTCGGAGATCTCCAGCGTGTGGGCGGGGATCTCGTAATACTGCACCTTGTTGGCAGAAAGAGTAGCCAGCGCAGGCTGCAAAGCGTTCAGCAACTCGCTCTTCAGCCGGGGTGCGATCTCGGATGCGTCATACTGGATAGAGACGTTGCTGCACACGTTGGTGTAGAACAGCAGCGGGTCGCAAATGCGGCAGGTGAAGCTGCCGTTGCACCGCAGGTTCACCGAGAGCTTGTAGCCCCGCTCCTCGCTGACTACCACACGGAACGGAATGGGGGTGGCAGTGCCGTACAGGATCTCGCCCAGCTCCTTGGTGTTGATGTAGTACACCCGCTGATCCTTGCCGGTGTCGCCGCCGTAAGTAAAGCGCTTGGCTACGGTCTGGAAGGTCTCTGCCAGACTGTCGCCGAAGTTGCCGGTGAACACGCTGGGCTCAGTGGAGGAGTCGAAAGTGAACTCGCCCGGCTCAGCGCACACCTCCACCACGCGGCCCTGCTCCACGATGAGCATGCACTGTCCGTCTGCCACGGCGATGCCGCTGCCGTTTGTGATGATGTTGTCCTCGCCGTTGTTGGAGCTGCGGCGGGAGGTGCGCTTCTGGCCCTTGACCATCAGCACATCCTTGTCCAGAGAATCGCAGTAGAAAAATTCCTTCCACTGGTCTGCAAGGGTTCCGCCCAGTGCGCCCATACCTGCTTTGATAAGACCCATAGTAATTTCCTCCTGTTATTTGTTTGGTGTAAGCGACAACGCTTTGTCATCGCATTGCGTTCGGTTTCGGTCACGGTACAAGGGTTAGATCCGGGGAGTCATTTTTCCAGTAAACGGGACGCGTGTCCCGGTCAAACAGCACTTCTCCGGCGCGGTATTTCAGGCTGCAGCCGCTGGGGCTGCCGTCATCGTTCAGCAGAATGGCCCAGAACTCGCAGGGCCTGCCGTCCGTGTCGGTCAGTGTAAAGTGCAGCTCGGTGCCGTCCTCGGTGCGGCCCTGTGTTCCCTCTGCGGTGCCGGTGAGGATGCCGCTCCACCCGTCCCATTCCACGCTCATGCAGCAGCTGCCGTCCGGCAGGAAGGTCATCCAGCGGATGCCCTTTGCGGACTCGTCTCCGGCGCGGTAAGTGCCCCACAGCTTGCGGGGGATGGCGGTGTAGCCGATATCGTCCCACGCCTCGATGCGCCTCAGCTCGTACCACACGGTGCTGCCCGCTTCCGGGCCTTCGGCCCGCAGCAGCAGGGAGCCGTCCTCCATCATGGAGATGGTCCAGTTGTTTCTGCCGTCCTCGCTGAGACATTTCAGGTTCCAGCCCTGACTTTTTCCCCCGTCCCAGCCGGTCACAGCGCCGGCATTCAGCTCTCCGGTGCGGGTCTCGGCAGCGGACTGGATCTGCGGGCTGACGTATGTTTCCCGGATGAAGGAGACGGTCACCGTGCCGGTGATCTCGGCCTTTTCCAGCCGCAGGGTAAAGCTTTCGTTGCGGTCGGCGGGAGCATAGCTTTCACCCTGCGTCACCGCCGTGACTGCCATCCACTCGGCCAGCACCTGCTGCTCCCAGTCTTCCGGCAGGGCTGGAGGTTCTGCCACAGTCTGTTCGGTGCGCCGCCCGTCTGCCCCAGGCTTTTTTTGCGCCGGGCGGTCTTCCGGGGTGGAAGCAGCGGCGGAGACAGAGGCCGGGGCGGCGGTGCTTGCCGGGGTGGCAGTCTCTGCCCCGCAGCCCGCCAGCAGCGCTGCCAGCAGAACTGCCGGTATCCAGCGGAACGCTTTGTGTTTCATGGTGGTTCTCCTGTGTTCTCAATAGTCGTGCCGGGGTCAATAATCCGGGCAGCGGATCAGCTGCAGCTGGGTCTTTCCCTCGGCAAAGGGGTTTTGCCCGTCGAGCATGGTCAAGGTCAGGGTCTCGTTGTACAGGTCGTACTTCATCGCCGCCACAAAGGTGATGCCCGGCATCCCGTCCGCCGTCTCGCTGGTAGAGACGCCCAGTACCATGCCCTCCGGCACCACGCCCAGATAGTCGGCGTAGCCCTGATAGAAAACGTTGTTGTCCTGCACGCCCATCTGGACGGAACCGCTGCTTTCCACGTCCATCCAGTCGAACTGGTTGTCAGACATGTCGTTGAAGGCACCGACAGCCTCCGAGGGGATCTCCTGCGCGTTCCACTCTGCCGTCAGGGGAGCCAGCTCCAGCACAGAGCCATCCTCCTGATGCAGAATTACCTCTTTGCCGCTGCGTTCCAGCGCCACGCCCTGATTTGCAATATAGATGGGATCCTGACAGACCAGAGCATTTCCGAACATGAGGCAGTGCAGCACGTCCACATACTCCACCACGCCGTCCTTCGTCAGCAGATAGACCACCGGGTGGAAGGACGCGCCCAGCTCTCCGATGCACACGTCGGTATATTCATTGTAGAGGCCAAGGATGGGGTAGGCATGATCCTGTTCCAGCCGGATGCCGTAATCCGCATCCCATGCGGCGGTCTCCGGTGTAAGGCGGAGGGCAATGGTGCCCTGGGTTCCCTCCATCTGTACCGAAGCACTGCCGTAGGTATCGGTCAGCACCGGGGTGTCGGCGGGGGCGGCGGGGGTCAGCGGAATCTCCACATCCAGCTGCCGCCAGCCACTGCCGGCGGTGGAGCTGCACCCGCCCCGGAGCACCAGCCGGTTCGGTTCCGGCAGCAGCAGGCACAGGTCCTCCAGCTGGTTGTTTTCCAGCGTGTTCATCCGCATGCTTGCCAGATTGCCGCCGCTGCGCAGGCCCTCGTAGTAGCCGCGCTGCGCCATGTCCCGGTCCATGGTCTGCATCGCCTCGCGCAGCATCTGCTGCTGCACGGCGTCCGGGTCCAGCCCCATGCGCTGCAGCATTTCAGCCACGGAGACCTGCTTGCCGGTGGCAAAATCGAAGCACCAGCCCCGGGAATACCCCGGGTCGGAGCCGCCGTCGTAGCGGAACACCACAAGGCTTACGCAGTCGCCGTACCAGTAGGCATCCCAGTTGATGTAGGTCTCCGGGCTCCACTCGTCCTGCTGCGGCTCGATCTCCGGGCTGTCCTCGTACTGCCGGAAGTCTGCCGCATACATGGCGGCAAGCTCATCGTTGAGATAGGCGGCGTCCGGGCTGTCGCACACCAGCTGCGGCACATGGATGGTCAGCTTCTGGGTGATACCGTACTCGTCCCGGATGGTCTTTTCCAGCGTGAACTGCTCGGTGATGCGGTCTTTTTGTGCCGTCTGCACCGCCGTGTCTGCGGCGCTTTGGGAAGCTGCGCCGGAGCCTGCGGGGGCAGCGGGAGCCGCCGCGCCGCCGCAGCCGGTCAGCCAGAGAGCCGCCGCCAGCACCGCAGCGGCAAGGCGTTTGTATTTCATGGTCCTTCTCCTTGTTTTCTCAGCCGTAGCTGCGGGTCATCTGCAGCTGGGTCTCGCCCTCGGCAAAGGGGTTTTGCCCGGCGATCATGGTCATGGTCAGGTTCTCGTTGTACAGGTCGTTCTTGAACGCCGCCACAAATTCGAGCTCCTCATCGGCAGCGATGCCCATCACCACGCCCTCCGGCACCACGCCCAGATACGCGGCGTCGCCCCGGTAGATGTGGCTGTTGTCCTGCACGCCCAGCTGAACGCTGCCGTCGCTGGTCAGGTCCATCCAGCTCCAGCCGTTTTCATCGGTGTAGTTGTAGGAGCCGGTGACGGAATAAGGGATCTCCTGCGCGCTCCACTCTGCCGACAGGGGAGCCAGTTCCAGCACAGAGCCATCCGCCCGGCGCAGGTTCACCTCGCTGCCGCAGAGTTCCAGCGCCACGCCGTTGTTGGCAATGTAGATGGGGTCCTGGCAGACCATGGCATCCCCGTACAGCAGGCAGCGCAGCACGTCCACATACTCCACCACGCCGTCTTTGGTCAGCAGATAGACCACCGGGCGGAAGAAGCCGTCCTCCTGCTCCCCGATGCACACGTCCACATATTCATTGTAAGCGCCAAGGATGGGGTAGCTGTGCTCCTGCTCCACCCAGACGTTGAGGTCTGTGCCCCACTGATCGGTCTTGGGCGCGGGGCGGAGGGTGATGGTGGCCTGCGTTCCCTCCAGCTGCACCTGCACACCGTCGTAGGTATCGGTCAGCACCGGGGTGTCAGCGGGGGGCAGCGAGAGCTCCATATCCAGCTGCTTCCAGCCTTCTTCGCAGCTGTACTTACCCCGGAGCACCAGTTGATCCTGTTCCGGCAAAAGCAGGCACAGGTTTTCCAGTTCATTGTATTCCAGCGTGTCCATCCGCATTTGCGAAAGCTCTCCGCCGAGACGCAGGCCCTCGTAATACGCGCCCTGCGCCATCTCCCGGTCAAAGGCCTGCATGGCCTGTCGCTGCACCTGCTGCTGCACTTCGTCCGGGTCCAGCCCCATCCGCTGCAGCATCTCGGCCACGGTGAGCTGCCTGCCGGTGGCAAAATCGAAGCACCAGCCGCTGTAACGCCACGGGGCGGTGCCGTCATAGCGGCTGCGCACCACCAGACTGACGCAGTCGCCGTACCACCAGTCATCCCAGCCCACACCGATCTGCGGAACCTCACCGTCCGGCAGTTCGGCCTCCTCGCTGTTCTCGAACTCCCGGAAATCCGCCGCATAGATGGCGTTCAGCTCATCGTTGATGTAGGCGGCATCCGGGCTGTCGCATTCCAGCTGCGGCACATGGACGGAAATGTACTGCACCGCTTCCTCCCCCCACACGCCCGAAACGTTCTTTTCCAGCGTGTACTGGTCGGTGATGCGGTCTGTCTGGGCGGCCTGCGTCACCGCGCCGGGGGTGCTTCGGCTGCTGTCGGAGCTTTGGTCGGCAGCAGCGCTGGGGCTGCTCTGGGTTCCGCCGCAGCCGGTCAGCAGCAGTGCCGCAGCCAGTGCAAGGCTTACAAGGTGTTGGTATTTCATGACGGGCTCCTTTTCTATGGTGTGGTTCAGCCGTCTCCTATGCCTTGCCACTTGTCGATGATGTAGGCGGCCCAATAGGTCTTGTCGTTGATATCCACCACAGTGATGCCTACCTTATTCACCACCGGGTCGTCCTCATGAAGCCCCGGCACACCGCCGTAGTCCTTGATCAGTTCATCCACCAACTGTTGGAACTGGGCTTCGGTGGCGGGGTAAAGGCGATCCAAGCTGTAACGTTGCTTTCCTTCGTGGTCAAAATCCACGCCTACCCGGTACTGATTGAGCATACCGAAGATGGCCGTGGAGCCGGCACTGTAACCGGCTTCGTTCAGACCTTCCCACATCTTTGCGGAATAGTCGCCCTCCATCCGCAGCCTGAGCCCTTCGTCCGACGGGAACTCCGGGCTGCCGTTATCCACAAACATCTGCACATCTGCCTGAATGGCGTGTTCCAGACCCTTGCTGTACTCGAACTTGATGTTCTCCACCTTTCGCCGGGCCAGCTCTGCGTTGAAAATGGTCAGGATCTTCTGCCCGTCCCGGATCACAGGGATCGGCGGCGAGGGAGGCGTTTCTGTGGCAGAGCCGGAACTTGTGGAGCCGGAGGAGCAGCTATCGTCACAGCCTGCCAGCGCCAGCATCACCGCCGATGCGCCGGAGAGCTTGAGGAAGGTCCGTCGGTCGTATCGTTTCATGGGGGTGCTCCTTTCTATAAAGCCCCGGACACAGGGGGAGTGTGCCCGGGGCAAACAGGGGGATGTCTTGATGTCTGGTTATCTTATGCCTTTTTATTCCAGAACACGGTAGCGATCATGTAGGTCTTGCCCTGAACCACCGGGCAGTAGACGCTGATAAACTCTGCCTCCCGGCTGAGACTATACCCCATGATCTTATTCACAAATTTCTGAATCACCGCATCCTCGCAGGAATACTCAAACGTCAAGGATATCGCGCCTTCGCCAGTCGGTTCGGAAATTCCGGCAGCGCCTCCAAGATCATACTTTTTCTCCAGTGAGATTTTCCACTCTTGAATTCCAACCAGTTTCTGCATGTCTTCCGTTGTCAGCGTATGCACCGGTTCTTTTGCGTCCTCGAAGATTCCTCCTTGGATTTTTATGGCTCCCTGCGCTTCCTGATTGAGGGTCAGCTGCTCATGGGTAACCTGACCTGCATCAAACTTTTTCTTCCAGACCTTGTTAATGGCTGCCACCAGCTCAGCTTCCTTGCCGGTGGGTGTTGCGGGAGGTGCGGGAGGTGTGGAGGGCCCGCCGCAGCCTGCCAGTGAGAGCGCCACAACGGCTGCGCCGGTAAGGGTGAGGAATTCGCGTCTGTTCATCTTTTTCATGGGGGTGCTCCTTTCAATACAGTATATTATAGATTACGGTTCGGGATCTGCGGGAAGTCCGTGCATCCCTGCCCCGGTTCAGTGCTGTGAATAGTTTACCATTACCGCCACCGCATAGGTCTTGCCCTTAATGGTGGGGCAGTAGAGCCCGATCATCCACTGCTCGGGATGCGGACTCACCAGTCCAGGCCCGGCCAGATACCGCACAAACTCCCTGACCTCGCTCTGACTACGAGGATACAGTTTCGTTAATTGCATACCGTCATGGGTGCTGTTAGAAACTCCCCCAGTCCCCCGATAGCTTCCGCTTCCATATTTTTTATCGATTTCCGCTATCATTTCAGACTCACGGTCTTTGTAGTCGTAGAATACATCATTAGGCAGGTTCCATCTGCGGTAATCCTCCTCGTCCATTTCAGGGTCATAGGTTTCAAAAGGGCTGGCTGTAAACTTTGCGAGGTCGGCAGCCTCCTGACAGTAGACCACAGACTTGCAGATATCAAGTTTGGGATTGGGGGCTACTTGTTTGTTGACTTCATACCAGACCTCGTTGATGGCTTTGAACAGGGCCAGCTCTTTGCTCTCAGAGGCCGGAGGTGCCGGAGGTGTGGAGGGCCCGCCGCCGCAGCCTGCCAGCGAGAGCGCCACAACGGCTGCGCCGGAGAGGGTGAGGAATGCGCGTCTGTTCATCTCTTTCATGGGGTGCTCCTTTCTGTTTGTCCCCCCTGCTTTTTAGGGGGCTCTGGTTTGGGTATTCTCTGCACTTGCAGTCCGCTCCATCTTATGCTATCCTTATGAATAGAATCCGCAGATGCCTGTTGACGCGTTTTGTGCACAGCGACAGGCTTTCTGCACCGGCGCGGGACCTCTTCTGTTTGTACTGTATCATACCCGGGAAAAAATTGCCCCCTCAGAAAAGCCGTTTTTGGGGGGCAATTCCAAAAAAATTTTTGGGGTTTGGGGCTTCCCCCTCAAAAAATCCCCCCAAAAAGCCCAAAATTGGGGGGATTTTGGGGTGGTTTCCCACCAAAACAGGCAGCTGCAGCCCTGCCTGTGCCGGTTTTCCCCCTCTGGCTGCAATGTGCGGAAAGGAGTCATGAAAAATGGAACGAAGGACATTTTTAAAGCTTGCGGCGCTTGTCCCCGGTCTGGCTCTTGCGGGCTGCGGCGGCAGCAAGACCCTGCTTTCTCCCAAGGACCCCACCATGCTCAGCATCTGGCATGTGTACGGCGAACAGGCGGACTCGCCCATGAACCGCCTGCTGACCGAGTTCAACGACACGGTGGGCAGAGAGAAGGGCATCCTGCTCAACGTGACCAACATGACCAACAGTGCCGCCATCGGCGGCCAGCTGCAGGACGCCAAGGCCGGCAAGCCCGGCGCGCTGGACCTGCCGGACCTGTTCTCGGCCCACCCCGCGGACGCCAGCGCTCTGGGCATTGAGAACCTTGTGGACTGGAACGACTGGTTCACCGCTGAGGACATGGCGGCCTATGTGCCCGGCTTTGTGCAGGACGGCATCATTGACGGGCGGCAGGTGGTGTTCCCGGTGTCCAAATCCACCCAGCTCATCTTTTTGAACGGCTCCCAGTACGCCCGGTTTGCGGCGGACACCGGGGCGCAGCTTTCCACCCTTGCCACATGGGACGGCTTTTTTGAAATGGCGGGTGCCTACCGGCAGTGGTCGCAGGGCAAGCCCTTCTGCGCGCTGGATTACCCCCTGCGTCTGGTGGAGCTGAACGCGCTGGAGCAGGGCAGCGGCGAGCTGTACAAGGGCAGCTGGTACGATCTGACCAACGAGACCTTCCGCGCTTCGTGGATGGAGTTTGCCCGGGCGCTGGTGCAGGGCGATATTCTGATCTCGGACCTGTACTCCAACACGCAGGTGATGACCGGCGAGACGCTGGCGGGCCTTGGCAGCTCTGCGGCCATCCTTTATTACAATGATTTCGTCACCTACCCGGACAACACCACCGAGCCCACCGACCTGCTGCTGGCTCCCCTGCCCCACGCCGCAGGCACCGCCACACCCCTGATGCCGCAGGCCGGTGTGGGTCTGTGCGCCTTTAAGACCACCGACCAGAAAGCCGAAGCCGCCGCCGTGTTCCTGCGTTGGCTCACCGAACAGCAGCGCAATCTGGAATTTGCCGCCGATACCGGCTACATGCCGGTGTCCAGCGCCGCCTTTGACGCCATCGCGGACTATCCCTTTGAGCAGCAGAGCTATCAGCGGCTGTACGACGTCTACAACGAAATGCGCATCCAGAACACTCCCCTGTCCGAACCGGGCATCGTGGGGTACCACGCCAAGGCCAAAGCCTTGTACGACAGCCTGCGCCAGCGCCAGAAGGACTACCCCCAGCGCCTTGCGGACGGCGAAACGCTGGAAGCCCTTGCCGAGGAAACATGGCAGCTGCTGTGTGACAATGCCTGAGCCTGCCGCTCAGCCGGAAAGGAGGGACTTTGATGCACTTTGTTGACCGGCACCGTGAAAAAATCCGCCAAAGCCCCATGAGCAGCCGGCTGCTGTGGGCCTGCCTGCTGCTGGTGGTGCTGCTGGTGTTGACCTTTGGTGCGGCGCTGTTCCTGTTTGCCAGCCTGCACAACACCAAAAAGGATATCAGCCGCAGTCTGCAGATCCAGTTTTCGGTGTTCCAGAATGATATGGAGCGCTATTTTGACCAGCTGGCGGTCATGGGTGTGAACCTGTCCGAGGACATGAGCGCAGAGGTGGACAAGGAGCTTGCCCTGCGGCAGATGTCCTTTGCCCAGCTGAACGACTCCCCCGAGGTGCTGAACGCGCTGGAGGAGAAAATGCTCGAGCCGCTGTGCCGCCGTCTGCGCCAGACCGGCTGTTCCGGCGCTTTTGTGCTGCTGGATGCCACCGTCAACACCCGCATGGAGGGAGCAGAGCATTCCCGCGCCGGGCTGTATGTGCAGAAAAGCGGTGCCGACACCCCCACCGTGCCCCTGCTGCTGTACCGGGGCAGTGCGGAGGTGGGCAAGGCCCGCAGCGTGATGCCCCACCGCAAATGGCGCATGGAGTTCCAGACCGACCAGTTCCCGGACTACGACCGCTGGATGACCCCCGGCAGCACCCCGCTGTACCAGTCTTACACGCTGACCGAGCGGTTCGAGCTGCCCGGCACCTCGGAGGAGGTGCAGTTGTTTTTGCTGCCCCTGCGGGGGCGGGACGGCACGATGTACGGGCTGTGCGGCTTTGAGATCAGCGAGAGCTACTTCAAGCAGAACTTTGCCCAGCCCACCGGCTTTGACCGGCTGAGCTGCCTGCTTGCCCCGGCGGGGGACAGCCTAGCCGCCGATGCCGCCCTCAGCAGCGGCACCACCGACGGCTACTACCATGCCCCCCGGAACACGCTGGTGCTGCGCAGCATGGGCGGCGGGCTGACCCAGTTGACCGGCCCCGACAGCGCCTATGCGGGCATCTCTCAGCTGTGCCGCCTGAGCGAGAACCAGTCCTACCGGCTGGCGGTGTGCATCCCCATGGCAGACTACCGGAGACTGGTCTTTTCCGGCAATCTGCAGATGCTGCTCATCGGCCTGTTCATCGCCTTTTTCGTGGTGTTCTGCTGCATGAACTTCCACCGGCGCATCCTCTCGCCTGCGTTCCGGCAGTTCGAGGAGGACCGGCGGGAGTCCCGGCGGCGGATGGACGAGCTGCAGCTGGAACGCCAGCAGATGCAGACTGAGCTGTCCCGGCTGGCGGACGTGTGCCGCAACGAGTCGGTGCCCGATGCCTTCCAGACCTTTGTGGCGGGCATTCCCACCCTGACCAAGACCGAACGCCGCATCTTTGACGGCTACGCCGCCGGGCTGCGCACCCGGGAGATCGTGGAGCAGCTGGACATCAAGGACAGCACCCTGCGCTTCCACAACAAGAACATCTACGAAAAACTGGGGGTCAGCTCCCTCAAGCAGCTGCAGCAGTTCGTGGCGATCCTGAACTCCGGCAGCGGCAGCGCCCCGGACGAAAAGTGACCCAGCAAGCAATGTTTTCGTCTATACAAAAACACTTTTTGCGTTGCAAAACGCTTGTTGGGGAACACCCCAAACCCCTTTGATCTGCATTTTCAATGCAGGCTGCGCCTCCCTGCAGGATGCTTTTGAGGATGTCAATCGTCACATCCTACGAAAAAGCCTGTACCTTTTTGGCGTAAGGGTCAATAGAAGAATTTGATGGTTCATGGTACAATAGCAGACGTTGCGTGTTGTGCGGTTTGCACACGAACATAGTGAAAAGGAGCTGCTGAACGTGGATACGATCTATCTGCTGCCCGGTGAGGAACGCTGCATTGATTTTCGAGATGCTAATGGTGTCCCGAAGGTACACTACACTTACTGCTCTATCCGTGGCAAACTTTTCAACTGCACCTGCTGCACAAAGGCCGAAGCTCAGCGGCTGTGTGAAGATTGGCTTATAAAACAGGACCGCTGCTATATAAACTAAAGAACGCCGAGGGTTCCTCCCACATGGGAAGGGATTCCTCGGCGTTCTTCATTTCATGCTTTTTGATTGCCCGGTCAATAGTATCACGCGCCTTACGGCAATGCACAGATCACAGCCACTGTTTCAGCACATCGTTCAGCTTATTCAAATCAAGCGGTTTGGCGATATGCTCGTTCATGCCGGTGTTCTTTGCCAGTTGCACGTCCTCGGCAAAGGCATTTGCCGTCATGGCAATGATGGGCACTTTGCCCCGGCTGCCGGCAAGCGCACGGATCGCAGCAGTGGCTTCGTAACCATTCATGATGGGCATCTGGATGTCCATAAAAATGAGATCGTACCACTTTTCTGGCGCTTCCATCACCTTTTCGACTGCAATTTTTCCGTTTTCGGCAATGTCAATGGTCACGCCCGTCATGCCTATGATCTCGGTTGCGATCTCACGGTTCAGCGCATTATCTTCCACAAGAAGGATCCGCTTGCCCGCATAGTTTTCCTTCGCAAAGTCTTCCAGATAGTTCCGGGCGTTTTTCTCCTTCTTCCCGGATGTAAACTGCCGCAGAGTTGCCGTCAGACGAGAACGGAACAGCGGTTTTGCCATAAACGCATTCACGCCCACTGCTCTGGCTTCTTCTTCGATCTCGCTGAAATCAAAGGAAGTCAGGATGATGATCGTGACGTCCTCCCCAACGCATTCCCGAATCCTTCTGGCCGTTGCGATGCCGTCCATCTCCGGCATCTTCCAGTCCAGGATCACCGCAAAATAGTCGCGGCCGGTCTTGTGCCGCGCCGCGCAGCGTTCCACGGCTTCCTTGCCGGTCAGGACCCATTCGCCCGCTATGCCGATCTCCTGAAGGGTTGCAACGGTGCTTTCGCAGCAGGTCTTGTCATCGTCCACGACCAGTACCGGCAGATCGAGCAGTTCTTTTTCCTGTTCCTTCTCGTTCTCCTGAAGCTTCAGATAGACCGTGACCGTGATCTTCGTTCCCTTGTTGGGAGCGCTTTCGACCTGAATGTCACCATTCATCAGGTTGACGATGTTTCTTGCAATGGCCATGCCAAGACCGGTGCCCTGCACCTTGGTCGTCCGGTGGTCGTCTGCCCGGCTGAACGGCTCGAACATGATCTTCTGGAACTCCGGCGTCATACCGATGCCGTTGTCCTCGATGGAAAACTCGTAGCAGCCAAGCTCCGAGAAGCCGTTCGGTTTTTCCTTGATCGTAAGGGTGATGTTTCCGCCATCCGGGGTGTACTTGACGGCGTTGCTCATCAGGTTCACAAAGACCTGCTGGATGCGCAGGCTGTCGCCGCAGACAGCTTCGTGCTCGATGTGCTCAACATGGACTTCGAGCTGATGTTTGTGCTCGTCGATTGCCGGTTTTGTAAGGGTGAGCAGGTTATCGACCAGCTCCGGCAGGCTGAAATCCTCCTCGGCAAGGCTCATTCGCCCGCTCTCGATTCTGGCCATATCCAGCACTTCATTGATCAGTCCCAACAGATGACGGCTCGATTTTGTGATCTTGCCAAGGCACTCGACCACCCTGTCCTGGCTCTCGATATTCGCACCCGCAATGGCGGTCAAACCAACGATTGCATTCATTGGTGTACGGATATCATGGGACATATTGGAGAGAAATTCTGTCTTGGCGCGGCTTGCGTTTTCTGCCGCCCGGTACGCATCCTTCAGTGCCTTATGGGATTCGATCTCGGCCTTTTTCTCCTGTGACACATCCATAGATGCCAACAGTGCTTTAACCAGCTTTGTGCCATCCCACTCCAGCGGAATGAAGGAAGCGATCTTATAGGTGTTCTCATCCATGGAGCAGTATTCAAATTTGTAGATGTCGTTCTCATCCTGCAAATTCTTTCGGATATTTTCCGGTGAGAACAATGCGTCTATCGCCGCCAATGGCTCCAACGTCTTATACCTTACAGCCACCTGCTCCACAAAATCATGGTAGGTTCCCGTCGGCGCGTATATCATTTCACCTTGCAGATTATAGAACCGATACCGGTCATTCTCCAGATCGCAGACGACAAAGCGGTCCAGCAGACGCACCATACTCTTGATCAAAAGATCCATCGATGCGTTATCTGAGGCCATCTGCATCCGCCGTGCCGTCTCTGCTTTGGACTCTGTGATGTCTCGCAGAAAAATCATCGCATATTCGGAATCTTCGATCTCACCGCGCATGACCACGTTGCTGACCCATCGTTCCTCCCCATTCAGAACGATGCGGCACTCCTGACGCAGCTCCGTCTCAAGCCCCTTTAGTTTTTCCGTGATGTAGGCGCGATTGTAGAAATCCGTTACAGACTTTTTGTCCTCTTCAACCACATAGTTATCCACAAGGAATCTGACTAGTCCATCCCATGTGTGGTTCTGCTCAAAGGCCGTCATCAAAGAGGGCTCCACTTTGAAAGTGTCAAAGGTGTTCTTTTCCAGATTTACATAGTATTCGCAGAGGTTTGCGCTGGTAAATGCACGGTGAAATGCCGCTGCCCGCTGCGCCTGCATCCGGCTTCTTTTTTCCGCGTCAATGTTGCTGATGATTCCGTCAATTCGATTGGCCGAACCATCCAGACGGCGTATCACCTCCGCCGATGCCCGGAACCAGTGGTATTGGCCATCCTGCATTTTCAGTCGGTACTCAACATTATACTTCGTAGCATTGGTTTTGTCCGCAATCGCTTCCAAAAGCAGCTGCATTACCCGGTCATAGTCCTCCGGGTGCAGAAGGTTCGACCACGAATCCAGTTTGTTCGGAAAATCCAGAATGTCATGATATCCAAGGATCTGCCGGAACGCATGGCTCCAGTTCACATGAACGATCTCACCGTTTTCATTACACTCAAAATACCATAGTGCAGAATGGATGGATTCATTAACCAGCGCAAGGTTCTCATACGCCCAGTTCATCTGTACTGACATGATCCAGATCGGTGTTCCATCCGTATCGACTGCATCTTTTTTGTAGAGACGCACATAGACGGGAGCCCCATCTGCCGTGAGGATCCGGCCTTCCCCTTCGCCTTGGAGCTGACGAAAGCGTGCATTGTCGAGGAATGCGGCATCTTTCTTATAGAAAAGATTCTTCAGCGAACCCTTTGTCTGTTCCATCAGGGATGCATAGCTGTGGTTCAGATTATGCAGCAACAGATCACTGACCGACAGGATCGACAATTCGGCATCATAGTACCCGGTAATGGTTCCGACACCGCCATTATGATAGATCGTCTCCTGCATGGCCTGAAATGCATTTTTTCCCAGCCTTACCGTATCGGAAGTGTAGATTTCATCTGTAAGTCTTCTATCGAATTTCATTTTCATCCTCGTAGGGTTTTGACCCCGCCGTACGCTTCAATTCTGGTATGTCTTTTATGGTCAACTGGCATACTGATTTTTGATCAAGCTTGTACAGTATAACTAGTATAGTATACTTGCGCAGTGTTTCGTTTTCAAGCGCTAATTGGCATTGGCTGTGTAAAAAAAGAGAGGCCAATCTGTGTGAAAATTTACGCAAGTTGATCCCTGTACTTTTCCACGATCCGGCTATCCGTATAGACAGTCGCCCTGCGATGCGGTATACTCGAACCAAATCAACATTTTCAGGAGGAAAATCATGGTGGGAGAAAACAACAAGGTCGTCATTGTTACCGGAGGAAGCTCCGGCATCGGGCGGTGCACGGCATCCGCTCTGAAGGAGAACGGCTGCATCGTCTATGAGTTCAGCCGCAGAAATATCCCTATGGAGGGCGTTACCCATCTGTCTGTCGATGTGACCGATGAAGATGCGGTCAACGCCGCTGTGCAGCAGGTCATCCAAAAAGAGACCAAAATCGATGCAGTGATCAACTGTGCAGGCTTTGGCATTTCCGGTGCGGTGGAGTTTACGTCCATGGAGCAAGCCAAAGCACAGTTTGATGTGAACTTTTTCGGGACAGTCACTGTAAATAAAGCGGTTCTCCCCTTCATGCGCCATCAAGGGAAGGGGCATATTGTGAACATCAGCTCTGTTGCTGCCGTAGCGCACATTCCGTTCCAGACCTTCTACTCCGCAAGCAAAGCCGCCGTTTCCTCTTACTCTTATGCTCTGGCAAATGAAGTCAAGCCCTACGGCATCCATGTTACCGTCGTAGAATTGGGTGACATCTGCACCGGATTTACAAAAGCACGTCAGAAAAGCATTCTCGGCGATGATGAATACGGCGGACGTATCTCCCGGAGCGTCAGTCAGATGGAGCACGACGAGCAAAACGGCATGGACCCGGCACGCATTGGACGGTACATCGCCGGTATTGTGGAGAAAAAGAAGCCGGCGGTCGTTTATGTTTCCGGTGCACAGTATAAGTTCCTGAGCCTGCTGTGCAAGCTTCTGCCCGCCGCAGCACGCGGAAAGATCGTGGGGAAAATATACGGGTAACAGGCGCATTGCTCCGCAAAGCTGCTATATAAACTAAAAAATCCGCCGAGGATGCCTCCCAACAGGGAAAGCTCCTCGGCGACTTTTTTAACGTGTCTGTGTTTTCTCGGTGGTGTTCTTTTCCTCTGCAAAAAAACGTTCTACATTTTTCTGTGCCCGAACCAGTTCCTGCATCTCGTTCCGCGCCTTGCGGTAGTCCGGGTATCGTCCTCATACTGGTCAACCTCCCTACCAAAAACAGCCCTCCCGGCCGTCATGGTCAGGAGGGCTGTTTTAGTCGATAAGCTTTACAATTCCAGCCGCATGGAGATCAGTTCCTGATATCCAGCGTTTCGAGAGCGAAAACCTTTTGGGTTTCTGCCATATTCCACAAATCCTGCCGTCTGGTACATGGAGATTGCTCTTGCGTTCTCCGCCACTACATCCAGCTCCAACTGAGCATATCCGGCGGTTTTAGCACAATGGATACAGGCTTCCATCAAGGCTCGCCCGATCCCCAGACCCCAATACTCTTTTAGGATGCTGACGCCAAATTCGGCACGATGCGCCACTTTATACTGCGCTCCGATTGCATCAATTCCAGCAGTTCCTGCCACTTTACCGTCCACAAAGGCGATCAGTTCGATCTCATTCGGACTGGTTGCTTTTTTCTCCAAGTAGCGGCTTTCCTGTTCCGCATCAAAGTGATTTTCATCGGGATAACTCAGCAGATAATCTGTTTCTGCGTGTGTCAAATCAAAGTTTTCAAGCACAGCGCTTCCATCGGATGCCACACCGTTTCGGATGTGGACTGCCAGTCCTTTTGGAGTGATAATCGTTTGATCGTATTGCATTTTTCCTCCTGAATCTCTCAATCCGCTGCGCCTGCTAATTTCAAAAATTTCTTATCCGACTGGATGCCCTGTGTCACGAATTTCCCATCCCGGAACAGTGCATAGGTGGTGACGGGTGCGGGCACACTCTGTGCCGTCTCTTTCTCTGTGACGTGGATGGCTTTGAACGGAATCCCATGTTCCTTTGCGGCCTCCTGCACCTTTGGCACCCAATAATAGGTGTAGGGGCACTGGTCGGTATAGTAGAGGACAAAGCCGTTTTCCTCCACCTTGGGATGCTTGGCGCAGGCCTTGAATTTTGGCGGCTGGGCATTCTCTGCAAGGGGCAGATACATGAGGTTGATGCCGCAATCGGAGATGTCCGAAACCTTAAAGCCCTTATGGTTCAAAAACTTTGGGTCAGCAAGGAATTCTCGTTTGCGCCCCTCTGCACACAGAATACAAACGCCGTTTTTGCCCTGCGCCTTGGCATCCCGAAGGCATTCTTCCAGCAGTTCGCCAGAATAGCCGTGCCCCTTCAGGGAGCCGGAGACCCACAGGCAGTTGATGTACAGATAGCCATCGGCATCAATGGGCACCCATGCGTTTTCCGCCGGGATGTACTCGATAAAGCATTTGCCGCGCTCCGCACTGCGGTAAAAGACAAGCCCCTCCTCAAAGCGCTGCTTGAGCCATTCCTTCTTGGCAAGGCTCTGTTGACCGGACATGGCACAACAGATGTGTTCCTTGTCGATGTTTTCTTTTGTGATTCGGATATACTCCATCTTGTAGTTCCTCCTGCGGCTTACCGCATCCGTCCATCGCCGCCCATCAAGGCGGTCATTTCCTCAATATAGTCCAGCGGGAACGGCGGAGAGCACAGCGGCTTCATGGCAATGCTCATGAGCTTCATGGGGTTGTCGTCTGCCGCCACACGGTTGGAACTGAGCTTTCCGCAGCGTTTGCAGCGGTGGATGATGGCCCACTCGCCGCCCTTGCGTACCCAGACAGCTACCGGCTCCATGATGCCGCCGCAGTCGGAGGCGCGGTCACCGGGTTCTTCGTCCACATGAAGGCTGGACAGGCAGTTGGGGCAATGGTTGCGGTGGTCGCTGCCGGCATTTTGCGGGGTGCAGACCCGTCCGCAGACTTTGCAGGTAAAGGTGTCGTTGCAGGCGTGGGTCTTATAGTAACCTTTTTCAAAGGTCTTGCGTTTATTTTCACGATTCATGGTAATGTCCTCCTGAAGAATTGTGTCTGTTCGTCTTCGGGAGGCGTGGCTTGTGGTATTTGCCAGACCTCCCGGTCAGCCCACAAGTCCCAGTGCAAATTTGTTGTGTTTCAAAAAGCTCTCCTTTGATTTTAACATTTATGGCGTTTTTCTACCTCAATATAAAATTCCTTTATTTTTCATCTTCCTCGATGTTAAAGGTGCGGAAGAACAGCTTTACATGGGCGTCCAACTTTTCAAGGCTTTCAGCTTCCCGTTCCGGCTGGCGGTCGCAGACACTGAGCAGGACGATGATAGGTGAAACATACATCCACGCCAGCGTATCAGGGTCTTCGTTTCGCAGTTCGCCGTTTGCAACCAGCGCACGGAAGATGCCTGCATGGTAGGAGATCATCCAATCTACATAGCGTTTGGAAAGCAGTTCGGCAAATTTGGGGGAGCGGAACTGCTCCAGCGTCATCATCCGGCGGAACTGGCTGATGGTTTTATCGTGCAGCGAATAGAGGAAAATCTGTCGGACTTTTTCAACCAGCAGCTCCTCCGAGATGTGGGAGAAAACCGGGATGTCTTTTTGAGAATCCTGTACATGGACCGCAATCTCAGCGGTGTCTTTCTGGTAGTGCGCCGAAGTTGTCTCCAAAATCGCATCAAAAATCGCCTGCTTGCTGGGGAAATGGTTGTACAGCGAGGGCGCCTTGATGCCCACCGCCTTTGCAATCTCGCCCACACTGACGGCATCGTATCCTTTGGTCGAAAACAGTTCCAGAGACTTTTCCAGAATGCGCTGCTTGGTATCTTCCATTTTTCTTCGCCATTTACTAACTAATGTTCGTTAGTTCTACTATAATCAAAAATGTTTCCGTTGTCAAGCGTTTTTTAAAGACAATGGAAACAAAAAAGCACCCGCAGCAGGCTTTCCAGAGGTTTTGGCCTCCGGGCGCAAATTCTGCGGGTGCTTTCTTTTTTATTCACCTGACCTGCGTTTCATTTACAAAATTTTGTGCAGCTCCTGCACAAGGTCGTCGATCACGATGGGCTTGGACAAAAAGCCGTTCATGCCGCTTTCCAAGGCGTTGCGGCGATCCTCGTCAAAGGCGTTGGCGGTCATGGCAAGGATCGGGAGCTTTGCCCGCGCCGGGTCGTCCAGTGCGCGGATCTTCCGGGTGGCGGTATAGCCGTCCATGATCGGCATCTGCACGTCCATCAGCACCAGATCATAGCTGCCCGACGCGGCAGTGCTCACCTTTTCCACTGCCACTGCGCCGTTTTCTGCCGAATCGACAAGGAAGCCGTACTCCCGCAAAATTTCCTGCGCGATCTCGCGGTTCAGTTCGTTGTCCTCCACCAGCAGGATGTGCTTGCCCTTGAAGTCGGCGTTCTTTTCCGGCAAAAGCCTCTGCACTGCATCCGCCGGCTTCTGGCCAAGGGCGCTCATCAGGGTCTCGCGCAGGTCGGACATGAACATGGGCTTGGCGCAGAAGGCGGTCACACCGGCAGCCTTTGCTTCCACTTCAATATCCGACCAGTCGTAGGCGGTCAGGATGATAATAGGCGTATCATCGTGCAGACTGCGGATCTGGCGGGTGACCTCGATGCCGTTCATATCCGGCAAGCGCCAGTCGATGATATAGGCGTGGTAGACGTCGCTCATCTCGAGGGCCTGCCGCGCACGCAGCACCGCTTCCTTGCCGGAAAGGGTCCACTCGGCACGCATGCCCACCTTGACCAGCATCTTTGTCACGCTGTCGCAGGTGTTGAAATCGTCATCCACCACCAGTGCCTTCAGGCCTTCCAGTTCGGTGATCTTTTCCACCGGACGGTGCTCTGCCTGCGCACGCATGGGCACACGAATGATAAACTCGCTGCCCTTGCCCTGCGCCGTCTGCACCTCGATGGTGCCGCCCATCATATCCACGATGTTTTTGGTAATAGCCATGCCAAGGCCGGTGCCCTGGATCCGGCTTACCGTGGAGGTGCGCTCCCGCTCAAACGGCTCAAAAATCTTTTTGGCGAACTCTTGGCTCATGCCGATGCCGTTGTCCTTGACGCGGAACTCATACTGCCCGCAGCCGCGCACCGCTCCGGCAAGCTGCCGCACCCGCACCGAGACCGTGCCGCCCGCCGGGGTGAACTTGATGGCGTTGGACAGCAGGTTCAGCAGTACCTGATTCAGCCGGGTCTTATCGCAGTAGACGTCCTCATCGGTCACATCCATGGCATCCATATAAAGCTCCAGCTGCTTTGCGTAGATCTGCCCGCTGACGATGGTTTTCAGGTCGTGCAGCACATCCGAAAGGTTGACTTCCACTTCTTCCAGATGGATCTTTCCGCTTTCGATGCGGCTCATATCCAGCACATCGTTGATAAGGGAAAGTAGATGATTGCTGGAAGCGAGGGTCTTGGCAAGATAATCCTTCACCCGGTCTTTATCGTCAATGTTGCTGAGTGCCAGCGTGGTAAAGCCGATGATGGCGTTCATGGGGGTGCGGATGTCGTGGGACATATTGGAAAGAAAGGTGCTTTTGGCGCGGTTGGCAGTCTCGGCCGCTGCAACGGCATCCGAAAGTGCCTGATTCACCTGCCTGTCGGCGGTGCGGTCGGACAAGACAAGAATATACTTGGTCCTGCCCTCTACCTCGCTGCCCATGGCGATGTTATGGAACCAGCGCCGCTCTTTGATCTCCCGATGCTCAAACTCGAAATCCCATTCGCGTTGCTGCCCGCTGAGCAGTCCTTCCAGAAAGTTCTTGTCGCGATCCGGGTCATCCTTCGGGTGCAGCGCTGCCAGAGCACGGGCATCCTGCCGCACTTCTTTCCACGGGATGCCCAGCAGCCGTTCGACGTTGGGGCTGACATAATCCACCTTGGAGGTCTTTGCATCCAGCATCAGGAAAACGTCGTCCACGTTCAGCGAAAGCTTTTGGAACAGCTCGTCCCGGTACAGGATCTCAGTGTCCTTCCGGCGCAGGGTCGTATGGCTTCTGCGCAGGATCAGCAGGATGATCAGCACAGCAAGGCCAAAGGCGATGCCCGCCACGATCTGCACCGTGTGGAACCACAGCTTGTCCAGACTGGCATTGACGATGCTGACCGGCACAAGCCCCACCATCGTCCAGTTCTGGACCGCGGTATCCTCGTAGACCAGATAATAACTGGTGTCGCCCAGTTTGACCCGCAGGTTTCCGCTGCGGCCCTGCGCAAAATCATCCGAAAGGGCAAGAATCTGTTCCTCGGAAAGGTCGGAATGGTCGCGCAGCATCGCAATGAAGTTGTAAATGATTTCCTTGCGGTTTACGGAATTGTCAATCACCACCCGCCCATCCGGGTAGATCACATAGTTGCTGGCATTGCCCTGAAAAGCAGAGCTGTCCAGCAATCTCAGCACAGCATCATTATAATAGGTGATGGCAACAGCATCGTAGGCAAAGCCCCGGTAGCTGCCCTGCGTTTCGGGGCAGATGAACGCAAGCATCGGGGCTTTGCCGGGCAGCGCCGTATTTACGACGATATCCTCGCCATCGGAGAGCTTTTCGTCCAGATTGGTCTGCAGGCCAAGGTAGCCGGTTCCCCCGGTCACGGTCGTGTAGTTGCCGTCATAGGAAAGAAAGTAGAAGTCAACAAATCCGGCTGCCTGCTGTGCTTCCTCGATATAGGCCTGAATTTCATCCTCATTCGAGGTGTTTTTCAGAAAGCCGTTGCACAGATGCAGATAGGTCAGGTTTTTGCGCACCATCTCTTTCAGCATACTATTGGATTTATACAGTACCTCTTCCAGATGCGAGGTGCTTTCCTGATAGATGGTCTGCGACATAAACGAGATGTACCGGAAGCTGAAACCGGCTGCCAGAAAGACCAAAAGAAGGATGGCAGCGGCGGCAGGCAGCCACTTGTGCCGGGAATAGCAGCTGCGTTTGGATTCGTGCTTTTCGTCTGCCATTCCGCTCACCTCAGTGTCATGTAGTTTTCCGGCTCTGCAAGCGCTGCGCCGCCGGAGATATAATCACGCCATGTGTTTTTTACCCACGTATCTTCGCCCGCAGACGTGCCGCTATCGCTCGCAAGCAGCGCTTCCATCTGCTTTTCCGTTGCAAGGCAGGTCACGGTAACGGTGTCGTTATCTCCCAGCGGCTGCCCGTTCCGGGTGATGCCGGTCAGGGTATAGCTGCCGTTATTCTCTTTTACCTCCACAGCAATGCCGCTGACCACTGGCAGAGAACCACGGTTGAAGGGCACAAACCCGCCCTCGCAGCCTTCCACAAAGGCGCGGACGGTCTCTTTCAGCTCCGCACCGGTCATGGTGCGCTGGCGGGACATCAGACCGTTCGGCATGATCATGGAAGCTGCCATTTTCTGGTTATAATTCGCCTGCAGCACACTGCCGGTAAAGCTGTTTGCGGTGGCAAGCAGCACATCGGTGCCATACACGCCGCGCAGCGTGTTTGCCATCACGGAGAAGGCAGCGCTGCCGCCGTTTGCGTGGAATACGTTGGAATAGGCCTTCCCGGAGGTCAGCACGGTCTCGTTGTCGGCAGGCTCCTCATCGGCAAGGAGCTGGGCATTGAAGGCCTGATACGCCTGCTCAGCGGTAAGCTCGCCTGCGATCATTTTGGAGACCACATCCTTGGAAACGGCAAAGAAATCGTTGGAGGCGATGCGGATATACATGTGGTTTTCTTCCACCACGCTGCGGACGTCCTTCAGATACTCGGTCAGGCGCAGGGGAACGTTCTGGCTGTAGCTCAGTATGTCCTGCCCCTCCGAGACGATGCGGTTCTGCGCCTGTTCGGAGAGCATGACGTTCAGCACCTTCATGGCTTTTTCGCGGCGCGCGGTGTCCTGCTCCAGATCCCGGTTCAGGGCAACTTGGAAATAGGGGGTGGTCATGATCCACGGTTCGCTGTTCTGGCTGAAGAAGGGCAGAAAGATCGTGTCGATGCCCTCATCCTGAAACATCTTCACGCCGGCAGAGCTGCCAAAGTACATGGCAACTTCTCCGTTCCGGAACATTCCGGTCACATCGTCGTAATTCAATGCAAGATCATCTGCTGTAAGGTGGGTATCCTGAATGAACTGCTCCATCCGCTCAAACGCCCCCGGCCATACGGTGTCGTCCAGACCCACCCGCGCGGTGCTGGCGGGGTCGCTGTAGGTAGTGCGCCACTTGCGCCCCGCGGTGGTGGTAAGCTCGGCAGCGGAAAGCCCCTGCAGGGTTTCCATGCAGGTGTAGTCGTAGGTATAATCGGAGGTAAAGCCGCGGATGCCTACCTTTTCAAAAGCCTGACAGGCCGCTACAAAGCTTGCGTAATCGGTGGGCAGGGGAATATCGTACTGCTCAAAAAGGCTGCGGTTGACCACAAAGCCGTGGGCATCCGCGCACACCGGCAGCCAGTTCACGCTGCCATCCTCGTTTTTGAAGCTGTTGAGGTAGGTGTTGTACACAGCGCCCGCCTCATTGGTCATGGCAAGGTTCATCAGGCTGTCCTTCAACGGTGCCGCATCGTGCAGCGAGAACCGGCAGCAGGTGATGATATCCGGCAGACCGCCGTTTTGCTGCAAAAACTTGTAAAAATCCAGATCGTTGTTGCCGACGATGAATTCAATGTTCACGTCCGGCAGCTGCGCCTGAACATAGGGCGCATAGTTTTCGTACAGGCTGGTGCTCCACAGATACACCTGAATAGTCTGAGCGTCTTCCTGCTCCTGTGTTCGTTCCGCATTTTTTTCGCTGCATCCGGTGAGCAGGGATAGCCCCATCACCAGTGCCGCAAGCATGGAAAATAGGCGGCGCAATGTTTTTGTTTTCATCCGATCCTCCTCCTCACACTTCTTGGACAGCCATCGTTTTGCGGTTGGCTGCTTTTGCTTACTGATCATACATCACCGCCCGCAAGAGTGTGTGCTGTAAAACCCACCCACGGAAAGGATGCCGCAATTTTTGAGTCTTTTCTGTTTTGCGCTCTCCCTCTACCGCGAAGGGGCACAGAATGACAAAGACATAAAAATATTTTACCACTACCATGAAAAATTTTCAATAAAATTTCATATATTGAACAATAAAAGCTGTGTAGGATTACAATAGATGTGTCACAAAGTGAAAAAAGACGAATGAGTCGTTCTGTGGTACAGTTAAATTGCTACACCAAACATCACAGAAACACATCATTGACAAACCTACATTGTGAACTCAAGAAGCCTGTCCAAAAGAAAGCATAAAAATGCGTATAACGCCCTATGAAATGGTGCCACGGGGCGTTTTATTTTGTCTTGTTTTGTGGGCGATGTTGCGGTTTTGCGAAAACTTGCGAGACTAAATAAAAAAATCCCACGAAATTACGATTCTAAACGTAAATTCGTAGGATTTTTGGAGCTACTGACCTGATTCGAACAGGCGACCTGCTCATTACGAGCGAGCATGGAATTTAGAATAAAACACATAAATACGATAAAAATACAAACAACGCGCGCCACTTTTGCGCCACTACAAATTAGCCGGTCTGTTTCTTGAGATAGGAGTCCAGACGATTGATCTTCTTCTTCTTGAATTTTTTGTCAAGAGAAGTGTAGATGCCGAGGGTGACGCTGATATCCTTATGACCCATTTGATCGCGGGCGGTGAGAACATCGACTCCGGCAAAGTACATCAGGGTACAAAAGGTGTGCCGCAGCTGGTGAGGTGTAAAGGGTTCAATGCGCATGGGCAGGCCGCCTGGGCGCTTTTTGCTTTTTTCGCCGTGATAGCCGTACTTTGCATTCAGATCGGCCATGTAGCTGCTCCACAGAGTTTTCCATGCCTGCTCTGTCATGCGGTGGCCCTTTACAGTATGCAGTACATACAAGCAATCGTCCTGCTGAGTTTTGAGATAGTCCACAAGGATCTTTGGAATATTAACGACCCGGACACCGGCTTCTGTTTTGGGATCCTTGATTTTTTTATCCTTGAAATTATAACCGCTGTGAACGGTGATCGTGGCTTCTTTCAAATCGACATCGGCCCAAGTGAGGGCGGTAGCTTCGCCGCGGCGGAGGCCTGAGTAAAGCAGTAGCATGGCAGCACGCTGGGCGCGGTGAGGCGTTTCGCGGATCCACTGCTGCTGTTCCTCTGTGATAGGCTCACGGTGCTCAGGATCAGCACCGGCAGGGCAGGTGGTTTTAACTATGGGATTGTATTGTACCACTTCTGGGATAGCGAGTTCATAGGCAGCCTTGGCGCTGCTGCGCAGATTGGACAGCGTGAAGTGGGACAGTGGTGGTTTGCCATTGTGCCACTGGGCCAGAGAGTTAAGAACCCGCTGAAAGTCGGCAGTGCGAAGGTCTGCTGCAGGCTGATCCAGAAGCGGACCCCAATGGTTTTTATTGTCTTCATAGCGGTCGAGACTCTTTTGCCCGATGCCTTTGGCTGTTTTGGCAGCAATCAGGTTATCGTACAGAGTAGCAAGGGTGGCTTTGGATTGGGCGGGATCCATTCCCTTGCCCAGTGCTGTGCGGTAAGCTTCGGCAGCAGCACGCGCTGCCTTTGCGGTGGAACCATAAAAGCTTTTGTATTTGGGCTTACCGGTTTCATCTTTGCCGATGCAGACACGGTAGCGGTAACGGCCATCGGAACCTTTTTTGTTTGCCATGTGTACACACCTCCTCTGAAAAAATTCTGGGTTGCAGAAGGATCATATTGGATTTACAATAGAAAAGCGGAGACGCGACGGGATTTGCAAGGCATTCCATGATAGAAACTCCTACTTTTCTTTTGGACAGACAGCAGAGCAGAGAACCCCTTGGCTGGAAACAGCTGAGGGGTTCTTTGCGTTTGTAAAAAAGGAGCGCCGGGTGGGCGCTCCTGAAGGTCAATAGCGGTTATAGATCTGCCCGCGGTTGCCAGCATCTATGATACGAACGATCAATCTGCCATTATCGACCGTGTAGATGATGCGGTAGGAACCAACACGCAGCCGCAGCAGCCCGGTGTGACCCTTCAACTGCTTGATGTCGCCGGAATCGGGCAGGGCATGAACTGCTTCCAGGATACGCCGCTGCTGTTCTTTTGGCTGCTTCTGGATGAACTTGAGAGCAGGCTTCTCGTACAGGATGGTATAGCTCATAAAGCAATACCGAGCTGTTTACAGACTTCGTCCTCCGTGAGGGTCTGGCCGCGATCCGGGTCTTTCAGATAGTTCTGGTAAAGCTGCTCACAATAAGCATCATCGGCATCTTCATCAGCGGTCAGGCCTTGCACGTATGCCAGAATGTAACCAAGCTTATAGGCAGGAACTTCATCCAGCAGCTGAACGATTTTTTCTCGGTCACTCATAAAAACACCTCCGGTTATTCTTCTGGCGCTTCATCCGCGTCAGGTGGGAAACTCTATTTGCCATGAGATCGTCTTCCTTGCGTCTATTGTATTGCAATTCACGCATGATATCAACATAACAAAAATGAAATTTACGTTAAATCGTTTGAATGGAGCAGCTTGCATAGGCTGGATAAAAATGATAAAATAAGTCAGGCTAAATCGCGGATAGCTTTCACGATGGATGTGGAGTTCCAGCCAACGATCTGAGTTGCTTTTGCTTGCAGCTCAACCGGCATATATGACTGGCCCCAGGGCATAATAGCAATGATGGGCTTGCCCATGCGCATAGCTTCGTCTACTTCGTATTTCATCCATTTATGGTAGAGCTCATACATGCCGCCGATTACAAGAACGACCTGTGCGTTTTTGATTTTGGCTGTGATGGCTTGCTCGATTTCGGCATCGGTGGCGTTGCTGGAAGATAATGCAAGCGGTTTTTCCTGTGGAGCTGAGTAGTTATAAAATGAAAACCACGGAGAATGATCCAGCATGGAAACCAGTCGATCATAGTCTTCGCCATACTTCCATGCGTGACTGATAAAAATACGATAATCATATAAAGCGGGCATTTTAAACATCCTTTCTGAACTATTGGAGGACAGTATGAAATTCCAGAAAAAAAGAGTGATCGTTGACGCATATCAGACGGACAAGGACATGTACATTGAAACGCTGGAAGGCGTTATGCATGCTTCGCCGGGAGACTGGATCATCACCGGCGTGAACGGGGAAAAATATCCCTGTAAGCCGGATATCTTTGAAAAAACTTATGAACCGGTCTCAGAGTGAGTTTTCTCTTTGGGAGAAGCGGCCTTGATATTGGAGGCTTTCCATTTGTTACCTTCAGAGGAAAGCAGATTTTCAATGTTATGGACGAAGAGCTGCTCTTTGGTTTCGTCGGTGCCATACGGATATGCGTCCATGAGATAGAGATTCTTCTCATGCTTCAGCATTTCGCAGGCAGAGCGGTATTCGACCCAGTTCTCATGATAGCGGCCAAGGCGCTCTGTGCCTTCAATAACGGTAATGATACCGCCAAGCAGACCGACAACAAAAGCGATGGCAGGGCAGCTGGCTGTATAATTGGCAAGCAGCGGAATGGCTGTAGCAACGATCAACTCAGTAAGCTGCATCCGTTTATAGGTGCGCTGGGCCTGTTGAGCCTTTTTATCGTACCAGGTGATCTGATCATTCAGACGATTCTCGATGTAGCTGTTGATATCGCCAGGCACGACCTCGGGTGGAGAATAAGGCTCTTCGGGAGGCTTACGCCCACAAAAAGAAACCATAATAATCCTTTCTTCCTCGGCACATTTGTGCCGGGGATTTTTTTATGATTAGCGGCGGAAATATTCAATAATTCCATAGATGGTCTCAACCATCAAGGGCAGAAGCACAAAAAAGGCAAGTTTTACTTTTTGAGAGGATTTATAGAGCAAATAGAAATCAGGATCCTTGCCAAGGTGCTCCGAAATTCCGTAGGTATAGACGATGCCGATAAGTGATAGAATGACAGAAAAAGCGATAGAGCCAGCAACGGCCAATAAGGGTGAAAAAAACAAAGAATGTGCAAGCAACGGTATGATGAAAGCACTCAAAAAACCGCAGAGCAGAAGAAGCATTGGAAAAATACTACGGTCGAGGAATTGACACTTTTCGCGTTCCTGATCTAGGAGAGACTTTGTGGCGGCGAGTTCCTGCATGGCATTCTCCAAGTTGAGCGCCAAACCCATGTAACTGATGGCTTGCCGTCCTTCTTCCGCATAGACGGTCTCGGCTTTTCGGAGGTCGGAGAGACTTTTTTCATAGTCTGCACGCATGGAAGGGTCAAGTTTCTGAATGGCAGATTCGGCTTCATTGTAAGAAATACCAGTAGAAAACATGAAAATCACTCCAGTACAAACGAACCGTTTCGGCAAGTAGCGAAACGGAATTTTTTATTTATGCTTCTTTTGTGCCCAGGCCAGACGAAGCATATTTTTTATAGCGCCCGGTGAACACCAGATCGTCTACATAATCCACGGCCTTCTGCTGGCCTTCCTCATTGAGCTGATCGAAGGACGACAGCAGCGCGGACTGCTGGGGGGTAAGAGAACGGGATTCGGAAACGTCTAACGAAAAGCTGTCCTGGTACAAGAAATTTGGCTCTACCTGAAGAATGTCAAAAATTTTTAGAAGAACGTCCCATTTTGGACTGCTGACACCGTTTTCATAGTTTCCTATAGCGCTTTTTGTGACGCCAAGCTTTTCTGCTAGGTCCTGCTGTGTAAGACCGGACTGCTCACGGGCCTGTCTGAGACGGGTTGCGAAGGACACTTGTAACACCCCCTAAAATTGTCGTTCTATGGTCAGTATAAAGGTGCTGTCTTGAAAAGTCAAGACAAAAGTACAAGAAATTTGTACAAAGCTCTTGACGAAACAAGAAACTTGTGCTACTGTAAAAATGTCCAAGAAACTTGTACATGAAAGGAGCGTATGGAATGAGTGCAACGGACATGATTTACAAAATCATTGATGAAAAATGTTTGAAACAATCTGCGGTGGCAAGGGCAGCAGGGTATGACCCGAAGAAGTTTAACGCATTGCTACGTGGCAGGAAGCGGCTGACATCAGATGATGTTGTACCGATTTGTAAGGCACTGGGAGTTACTCCGAATGAACTTTTCGGAATTGACCACCCCGCAACCCCGGAGAAGAGCGCATGAGCCGCCGGAAGTGGTCACTGCTGATCGGGCTGATCGGATCGGTGGTGTTCAATGTGGGATGGTGGATCAGCTACCCGCCCATGGTGTTTGCCGGTGTGCTGCTGGCAGCGGCCGGGCTGGACCTGTGGATCGGGAGATGAAAGGAGAGAGAATGTGGACGAAAACAAAGAAAAAGCCCGCCTGAGGCGGGCACAGAGAGCAGCGCTTATGAATGGCGCGCAAGGAAAGATATTTACTGTAACATACCAAGATTGCCAGAAGCCAGAAGTGCTGCGAACTGATTTGAATAGTCTTCCAGCAGTTTGTAGTCCTGCCTTGAAAGCTTGCACTCTAAACACTGATAGCAGCAAGCCTGCTGCAGAGCCAGAACATCGAGGCTTGACAGCTGAAGAGTCTTGAGCCGCAGTTTGACCGGAAGGGCGCGGGCAGCATTCTTCATTTCAGAGATCAAAGAAGGGTCGTCTACAGATCCGAACCATGTATCCGGTACAGTTTCGAGCGATTGCAGCGCATGAACGAGCAATGGGATATCTTTGGTACGGATTTGAAACTGTGATGCCGTGAAAATACCTCCTTTCCTATTTTGAGATAATTGTAGCACAGGAAAGGGAGAAGTGGCAAGAGCGCATGAGACTCCTTCAGTCGGCTGCGCCGACAGCTCCCTCGGGGAGGGAGCCTTTGTCAAGGAGGAGAAGTGCACGAAAGGAGAAAAGCAATGATGGAAAAAGAATACGCCATGCAGGCACTGGCAGGGCTGAGTGAACCGTGGAGCAATGCAGCCTGCATGGGATACTGCCTGATGGCGATGCGGCAGGCGGGCGTGCCGGAGCCGATGCAGCGGAAGGTGCTGGCGTGCCTGAAAGAAAAATTTGACTTTTACAGCCTGGCGGATGCAGAGAATGCCGGGTACATAAAAGCGAAAACGGGAGAAGAATGCCGGTTTCAGACCTTCAGCCCGGATTGAGGAGGCAGACGTAATATGAGAAAAGCGCGGATCTATGATGCGCGGCAGCTGCCGGCATATCTGAGTCCGGCACAGTACGCCGAACTGATGAGCATTGACAAAAAGACGGTGCAGAAGATGTGCCGCAGCGGGCTTTTGCCTGCCGAAAAGGTGGGACCGCGGCTGTGGCGCATTGACAAGAACCGGGCACTGGAACAGGGAAAACTGAACCGGCCAAACAAAAAGCCCGCCGGTGCAGCGAACACCGACGAGCTTACAGGGTGATAGTTTTGAGCCACTATCACCAGAAGTTTAACACGAAACAGGAGGAAACACAAGTGAAACTGAAAGCAACCATCCGGGCAAGCCTGTGGTACATGGCAGCTATGGTGACGGCTATTGGCGCGCTGCTGGTATCCAGCGGCATTGAGCACAGCGCGAACGGCTGGGAAATGCTGGGCTGGGCCGCTGCGGCGCTGGTGCTGCTGGCGGCAGCGCTGGCCATGCTGGGCCTTGGCTGCTGTGCGGACAAGGAAAGCAGGAAAGGCAACAAGGCACACAAAGCCCCGGCGGACACGGTGAAGCCGAAAAGCCGGAGAAAGGCGGGCTGAGATGCGGCCGCCGATGAACATGACACCGGAAGAAACGGAGATCTGGCAGCGGATGGAGCAGTACGGTGAAGAGCTTGTGCGGGACATGGGTGCGGCTCTGCTGCAGGCCGACCGGCTGCCGGAGTGGATGAAGGAAACCGCGGTGAACATGCTGTGCGACAAGCTGACGGATGCCAGAGCACTGGCTGCCAGCTGGATGAACGACCGCGGGGAGCCGTGAAAGGGAAACGAAGATGATCTTGGAAGAATACCGTGCCCGGATGGCCGAAGAGCTGAAAAAGCTGGACTGGCAGCACCCGGCCGACAAGGAAAGCAGTGCATACCGGCTTTTGAGCGAAGCGAGCCGGGACAAACAGCTGAGCACACAGGACTGGATCGCACTGTTTGAGCAGTACCGGGAAGGAGTGAAACAGCAGTGAAGCAGAAAATGAACCTGCGGCAGGAGCTGGATCTGACGCGGGACGGCACTGCGGAAATGACACGCTGGTGCATCATCATTGCGCTGCACCAGTGCTTTGGTGTGGGCAAGGACCGACTGAACCGGATCGAGCTGCGTGCCGAAGAGCTGGGCTTGGAAAGTCTGAACATTGCCATGCAGGCGAACGGCAAAGGAATGCCCAGCACCGACCAGAGCAGGGCGATGCGGGACAACTGGATGCCGGAGGGCGTGGAGCCGGAGTTCCGGGTGCCGGTGCTGCGTGCACCGCGTACCCGACGGGAGCAGCAGCTGCGCATGGCGGGCGATGTGGCCGCCAGCATGGTATGGACCTTATACGCAAAGGCCTGCATGGAGCTGTTGGGATATGGTGCCGGGCGGCTGAACCGATTGAAGCAGGAGACTCTTGCCAATTACCGGCAGGTGAATGAAGAAGGCCGTGCGGACGGGCTGGATGTTGCCATGGAGCACCTGCGCCGCTGTGCCTGCGACGCTTTGCAGACCGACGACATTATTGTGGAAGACATCCCGGACGAAGAGCGGGCAAAACAGGCAGACCGGGACTATGAGGAACAGAAAGATGCTTTCTTCCGGCGGAACATGGCCGGAGCCATGGGCCGCTGCGCTGCGCCTGCAGGCACGGCAGTGCTGGCACCGGGTGAGATCAAAAAGAAGATCGAGGCAGTTCTGCAGCAGGCAGCTGCGCCGGAAAGCTGGGAGAGGAGACGTTTAAGATGACGTTGAAGGAAGCCATGATCTACCGTGGCGAAAATGAAAGCACGCTGGCATTGATGCTGGCCACAAGGCCGCTTGATGTGCGGCGATGGTGCAAGCCCGGCGGGCTGGAAAAGCTGAGCGCCCAGAGGCTGCAGCAGCTGGCAAAAGCGCTGGACGGCGGGGTGCTGATCACCGAAGACGGTGCGGAGTTTGAACTGTATGGAGGAAGAGTGTGAGCAAGCAATACGTTTACAGTTTGTACGATGCAAAGACCGGAGCACTGCGTGCAAAAGGTACACCGCAGGAGCTGATGGAACAGGGATACTACAACCGCGCTGAAAGCGTATGCACAGGCTATGCCCACCAGAAGAAGAAAAAGGCAAAGCCGAAAAAGTGGCGGCTAGAACGGGAAGAAAAGCAGCCAAAGCCGAAAGCAGAACCGGACCACAGGACCGGCACCCAGATGCGGGAGGTATGGTTTTACAGCATGTTTGACGCGGACGGAAACCTGCTGCACGAAGGTACGGCCGCAGAGCTGGTAGAAAAGGGTCTGTTTAAGAACACACAGACCGTGACGAATGTTTTTTATGCCGGGCACTGCAGGCCGCAGGGCATTTACGGCCTGACACGGAAGAGGATACGGCGGGGCGTGCTGTGCAATGCGCCGGGAGCCAGAAGCAGCGTGCCGAAAAAGAGCAGGCCACCGATCACGGGAATTGAGAAGCCGGACGAGCTGCAGCGTGCTGTGCATGAGCTGTGCCTTTACAACGCTGCGGTCCGGAAAGCAGGCAAAAAAGAGCTGAGCTATGGCTACTGGGCTGCAGCCGGGAAACCGGAGGCACCGGCATGATCACATGGTGCTGCAAACCAGACTGTCCGGGAAGGAACCCGGCGTGCCATGGGACGTGCAAAAAGTACAAGGCATGGGCGGCTGCGGTGAAAGCAGAAAAAGCCTACACAAAGGACATGGTATCCCGGGACAGAGTGAACCGGAGCGACTACGTAAAGGAAGGCTGGATGGCGCACAAAGGACAGCGCAGACGAAAAAGATAACAGAGGAAGCCCCTGGCAAAAGGATGCCGGGGGCTTTGGCGACAGCGCAGCAGGATAAAGTCTGCCGGGTGCTGCCGGAGCGTACCGGCGGCAGGCGGGAGCCTTTATACCATTTATTTTATAGCAGGATGAACCGCTTTTTACAGCGTCCGGGGTGGGCGCTTTGGGGAGCTAGTATACCCGTTATTTCTGTGACGGTGATGGGCACAGAAGAGAAAACAAATACCGGCAGCATACCGATGCAGGAGGACGGCCAGATGAAGAAGAGCTACATTCGGGAAAAGAAATACCGGTGCGGCAGCGAGTACATGGCCGTTGGCGTTTATGCAGTGACAGATCAGGAGCACCGCAGGCGCGGCAAGAAGCACAAGGAGAGCGACCGGGGCCAGAAAGAGCGGAACAAGCACGCCAGCTTACGCCGCAAGCAGCGCAAGGCCATTGCGAACTTTGGCCGGGACGGCTTTTTCCTGACCGGAACATACGAAGAGTCCTATCTGCCGGAGGACTTTGCAGCCTGCAGGCGGGATGTGGAGAACTACAAGCGGCGGGTGATCGGTGCCACGGTAAAGCGTTTTGGTGTGAGCCGGGACAAAATACGGCTGATGCTATGGGCTGTGCGCAAAGGCGAAGCTGGACGGCTGCACATGCACGGCTTTGCCGAATGTGTGGGGATGGGAGCTGCCGACCGGCGGGAATGGCGCGAAATGCTGGAAGATCTGTGGCGGCGGCGCGTGCCGGGAACAGGCGAGTACGAGCCATTGGGCACCATGAACGCCGACCGCATGGACATGAAGAAGCTGCTGGGCGTGGACGGACAGGGCAAGAACGGGACCATAGGCTACATATACGGCCACAAAGAGCGGGCCTGCATTGAAACACGCAATCTGAGCCAGCCGGAAGAACTGGCACCCAGCGACACGAAGTGGAGCCGACGCCAGCTGCGCAAGGGCTGCACCGAATGCGCAGAAAATGCCTACTGGTGGGAGCAGCACTATCCGGGTTTTGAGGTGGTACAGGTGATGATCTATGACCCCGGACAGCTGTACGAAGCGGACAGGCCGCGGCCAGACGGATGGGAGGCTACCGAAGCGCAGGCGTATCTGATCCTGCGGCGGAGAGGGTTTGCGAAAGTTCGCACCTGACAGATAAAATTATTTTATTTTGCGTGTAATAATTGCGCGAAACGCGGAGAAATACACAAAATCAGCGTAAAAATGCGCGGACAGTGACGGAAACGGGCCGAAACTGCGAATGAAGGGAAATTTTGGAAAGCAGATAGAGCCGTGAAAGGCGGTGGATGAGTGACCAGACAGCAGAAGAAGGCTGTGAGAAAGGCGCTGCGGCAGTACGGGCGCAAGCAGAAAGCAGCGGACGCGGCAAGCTGTGCGGCCGCAGGGCCGGACCCATGGGGACGGGTGATCCGGCAGGTGCTGGACTACTATGCCGAGGCGGACGGGACCTGTGCGGCTCTGCTCAGGCTGCGGTATCTGGAAGAGTGGCCGGAGGCGGAAACGATCGAAAAGCTACACATTGGGCGGACGACCTACTACCACAAGGAGCTGGAAACGCTGAGCACGGCAGCGGTGTTTGCTGCAAAAGCAGGGCTGATCTGAAACACTGGGTGCGGATGCATCCGGTGGTTTTGTGATGCAACAACGACGACCGCCGCCAGTGGCAGAAACAGGGAGGAGTTGTTGGGGCCGTGGCCAGCAGGATGCAAGGCCCGCCCCAAGGGCCGAAGCAGACGCTGGGAGCCACAACCCGTACTCGCTGCGACGACCGCAAAATGTCCGCAGTGTTTTTGCAGGCTGTTTGGTGGTAGGCTGAAAGCAACAGCACAGGAAGGGGGGCCGGGCATGGCTGAGCGCAGATACTGCAAAAACACCGTGCCGGGCAGGCAGGGCCGGGGCAAAAAGTACCCGGCAAAGGTGCGGGCCGAGGTGGTGATGGCCATGATCGGCACAAACTCCATCTGTGCGGTGGCGAGAAAATACGGCGTGCCGGAGAGCACCATCCGCAGCTGGGTGGCAGAGGAAGCAAAGAAGCCGGACGGAGAATTTGCAAAAGCACGGGCCGAAGCGGCGCGGGAGATCGCAGCCAGAGCGGCGCTGGGCGCAAAGGCACAGGTGAGCTACCTGCAGCAGCGCGCAGCAGAGAACCAGCGCGCCGCCGAGATACGGACAAAGCTGCAGCAGCGTCTGGATGAGGATGCACGGGCCAGAAACTATGAGCTGGGCGTGCTGCTGAAGAGCGAGGAAGAAAACCTGCAGGACGCTGCCGAGACAGGCCTTGTGATACGCAGCGCACCGGGGACCTACGACCGGCAGCTGACGGACGAAGAGCGCACCGAGCTGGAAAAGCAGCTGGAGCGATACGAGAGCCTTGCCATGAGCGACAAAGACGCGGCCAAGGTGACAGCGGTATTGCTGACAGCAGCAGAAAAGGCTGCGGCACTGGTGCCGAAGGACGAAGGCAGCGGCCAGAGCGCGGCCCCGGCGGTGCTGATGGAGCGGCAGGACGAGGGCGAGCAGCAGGAGGTGGTGCTGGATGGCAGCGGAACTGTATAAAAACCGGCTGGTCATCTGGCGGCCGCAGCCCAAGCAGGCAGCCTTTATGCGCCGCAGCGAGGACGAAGCGCTGTACGGCGGGGCAGCAGGCGGAGGAAAGAGCGATGCACTGGTGATCGAAGCGCTGCGGCAGGTGGACATTCCGCACTACCGCGGGCTGATCGTGCGGAAAACCTACCCGCAGCTTTCGGAGCTGATCGACAAGACGATGCAGTACTACAAGCCGGTATTCCCGAAAGCGCGGTACAACGCCTCCAGCCACGTATGGACCTTTCCGAGCGGGGCGAAGATCTATTTTGGCAGCATGTTCCGCACGCAGGACAAATACAACTATCAGGGCAAAGCCTTTGATTTTATCGGCGTGGACGAGCTGACCCACTTTACCTGGGAGGAATACAGCTACCTGATGAGCCGCAACCGACCTACCGGGCCGGGCACGGCAGTGTACATGCGGGCCACGGCAAACCCCGGCGGCATTGGCCACGGATGGGTGAAGGCACGGTTCATTACACCGGCACCACCGGGCACGAGGATGGTGCAGCTGGTGGATGTGAAAAAACCGGACGGCAGTGTAGAAAAGCTGCGGCGGACAAGGGTGTTTATCCCGTCCACGGTGTTTGACAACAAAAAGCTGCTGGAAAACGACCCGGGATATCTGGGCACGCTAGCAAGCTTACCGGAAGCGGAAAAGCAGGCACTGCTCTACGGCGACTGGGACAGTTTTAACGGGCAGGTATTTACCGAATGGCGCAACGACCCGGCCCACTACGAGGATCAGCGGTGGACGCATGTGATCAAGCCGTTCCGCATTCCAGCACACTGGCGCATCTGGCGCGGGTACGATTTTGGCTATGCAAAGCCTTTCTCCGTTGGCTGGTACGCAGCGGACGAGGAAGGACGGCTTTACCGCATCAAGGAGCTGTACGGCTGCACCGGCGTGCCCAACGAAGGCTTGAAGATAGACCCGGTAGAGCAGGCGCGGCGCATCAAGGAAGCGGAGGAAAACGACCCAATGCTGCGCGGGCGGCAAATTACCGGCGTGGCAGACCCGGCTATCTTCAACGAGAGTCAGGGCGAGAGCATTGCGGCCATGCAGGAAAAGCACCCGAATTACATCTTCTGGACACCGGGCGACCACACGCGACTTGCAGGCAAGATGCAGCTGCACTACCGGCTGGCATTTGACGGCGAGGGCAGGCCGATGTTTCAGGTATTTGACATCTGCAGGCATTTTATCCGCACTATTCCGAACCTTGTGTACGACGAGAGCCGGGTGGAAGACATTGACACCACCCAGGAAGACCACATTTACGACGAGTGCCGGTATGTGCTGATGGAAAACCCCATCAGCCCCAGAAAGACCGAACCGGTGCAGCCGATGAAAGATGACCCGCTGGACATGGACAGACGCAAGAACCGGACGCGGGTGATGAGGGTGTGAAACGATTTGAATGCCCACCGCGTGCGCTCTGGGCATATGCAGCGGAATTTGATTTTTATTTTTCGCATTTGTCGCGGCCTGTGGGCCGCTCCGAATGCATTTTCACGAGAAGAGACCCTAGCGATAAACGGCATCAGAAAAAAGGAGCGGGAACGTGGACGGAGGAAAATTTGAACAGTTTATCAACCACTTCGATGAAGCACCATTGGTGGGGGAAAACGGCTTGACGACAGAGCCGGAACTGCCCGCACAGCAGGTGATCGGGGAAGAGGACATCCGCAAGGCAAACGACATTTTGCAGAAATACAAGGCCGGAAAAGCAGCCCTTGACAAGCGCATTGTGGATAACGAATTGTGGTTTCGCATGGGGCACTGGAAAAATTACGAAAACAAGGAAATGCAGGGCAAGCCCAAGCCTTCCAGCGGATGGCTGTTCAACAGCATTGCCAACAAGCACGCCGATGCCATGGACAACTACCCGGAACCGAACGTGCTGCCGCGGGCAGAGGACGACGAGAAAACAGCAAAAGCGCTTTCCAAGATCCTGCCCACGGTGCTGGAGCAGTGCGACTACGAGACCGTGTACAGCGACACATGGTGGCGCAAGCTGAAGACCGGCACCGGCGTGAAGGGCGTGTTCTGGGACCCGGAGGCGCGCGGCGGGCTTGGCGAGATCTGCATCCGGAGCGTGAACCTGCTGATGCTGTACTGGGAGCCGGGCGTGGAAGATATTCAGGACACGCCGCACCTGTTCAGCTTGAGCCTTATGGACAATGACCAGCTGGAAGGGCGATACCCGCAGATGGCCGGGCACACGGGCAGCAGCATGGATGTGGCAAAGTACATCCACGACGACAGCATTGACACCGGCGACAAAAGCGTTGTGGTGGACTGGTATTACAAAAAGGCCCTTGAGGGCGGGCAGACGGTGCTGCATTACTGCAAATACTGCAACGGTGTGGTGCTGTATGCCAGCGAGAACGACCCGCAGTATGCCCAGCGGGGCTTTTACGACCACGGGAAATACCCCTTTGTGTTTGACCCGCTGTTCCGGGAAGAGGACAGCCCGGCGGGCTTTGGATACATTGATGTGATGAAGGACACCCAGACCGCCATTGACGAGATGAACCACGCCATGGACGAAAACGTGAAACTGGCTGCAAGGGCCCGTTATGTGCTGAGCGACACAGCGGGTGTGAACGAAGAAGAGCTGGCCGACTTTGGCAAGGACATCGTGCACGTGGTGGGCAGGCTGACGGACGACAGTTTCCGGCCTTTGCAGACCAATGTACTGAGCGGCAACTGCATCAGCTACCGGGATGCACGGGTGAGCGAGCTGAAGGAAATCAGCGGCAACCGGGATGTGAGCCAGGGCGGAACCACCAGCGGCCTGACAGCGGCAAGCGCCATTGCGGCTTTGCAGGAGGCGGGCAGCAAACTTAGCCGCGATATGCTGAAAAGCGCGTACCGGACGTTTGCAAAAGAATGCTACCTTGTGATCGAGCTGATGCGGCAGTTCTACGACGAAGAGCGGGTATACCGCATTACCGGCGAGAGCGGCGGCGTGGAGTATGTGCCGTTCAGCAATGCGATGCTGCAGGCCGTGCCCGGCGGCAATGTGGGCGGTGTGCAGCTGGGCGACCATGAGCCGGTGTTCGACATTACGGTAAGCGCGGCAAAGAAAAGCACTTTCAGCCGCCTTTCTCAGAACGAGACGGCAAAGGAGTGCTACCAGCTGGGATTCTTTGCACCGGCCAACGCCGATGCTGCCCTTGCTGCGTTGGAAATGATGGACTTTGAAGGCATTGAGAAGGTGCGGGAGAGGGTGAGCCAGAACGGCACGCTGTACCAGCAGCTGCAGCAGATGGCACAGCAGATGCAGAAGATGGCCGCCATCATTGACCAGCAGAACGGCACCAACGTGAGCGCAGCAGCCAGCGCGGCCGGACAGGCTGCCGGCGCTGCCGGAACAGGGGGCGGCGGGACCGCGGACGCGAAGGACACCACCAACAGTCTGGGAGATGTGGTGGGCGAAAGCGGGAGCAACAGCATGGCGACCCAGGCCGCAAAGCGGGCCATGAACGTGAACAACCCGAACAAGTGAAGGAGGAACGGCATGGAGCTGAAAAACACCATCGATGGCATGATCAGTAACGACTACCGGGAACGCTTTAAAGCGGAGTACCGGCAGACGAAGGAACGGTACGAAAGACTGAAAGGGCTTTGCAACCGGATCGAGGCGGCGAAAAGGACCAGAAGGGAAGAGCCGAGGCATGATTGCCCGATTGGACTGCTGCGGGAGCAGCAGGAACGCATGGGAATGTATCTGGAAACGATGGAGATCCGGGCGGAGATCGAGCAGATCGATCTGAACAAGTGACCGGGGAAGGAGAATAAAATGATCACCATTATTTACGACGAAAAAAGGAAGGACATAAGCCTGCAGGCATCGGGACACGCGGGCTATGCGCCGAAAGGACAGGACATTGTGTGCGCGGCGGTGAGCACACTGATGCAGAGCCTGGCTTACAGCGTGGATAGCGGCACTGTGACCTGCGACCCGGGCGGGGACAACATCCTGCGTGTACAGGCGAACCGGAGCCTTGACACTCTGGCGAAGTTTGAGCTGGTGATAGATGGGCTGTACCTGCTGGCCCAGCAGTACCCTGAGAATGTGCAGCTCATGAACCTGCATGCAAACGATGCAGACAACATGGATCTGCAGTTATTTGGTGACGGTGCAGCAGCTGGCAGTTCCGGTGACGGTGCGCAAGCTTCAGAGGGCGAAAGCAGCCCGGTGGCACCGCCTGCCCTGCGGCCCGCACAGGAGCGGCTTGCGAAGCGCAGCAGGCCGGGCAAAGCAGCAAAAGTGACGACAGAAAAAAACCTTCAGCCGCCTGCGGGCGGCAGCTCCCTCAATGAGGGAGCCAAAGTCGATGCCGAACGGCTGGCGCAGGAGGAAGCTGAACCGGACAAGGGCAACGAGCAGGAGCAGGGCAGCGAAACCGAAGAAAACGTGCAGCTGACACCGGAACAGCGCCGGAATGCCTTTGCGAAGGCGATGCAGCAGTACCCGGAAGAGTTTGAAGAGGCCATGCAGCATGCTGCGCGGATGGCGGTGCAGAGCATCCGGGAAAACCCGCAGCTGAACGAGCTGGGCAAGGTGCTGGCCGAAGCCTACGGCATTGACATGAGCAACATGGACGGGCTGATCGATGCCGTGAAAAACGGCCGGGTGAAGAACGATGAATATTATGAAACGCTGGCGGCGCAGCGGGGCATCAGCGTGAAAACCGCGCGGGAGATGGACCGCATGGAGGGCCAGCTGCAGCGCGCCAATGCTGAAAAGCAGCAGGCCGAACAGCTGCGGCTGGCCGCGGAGCACCAGCAGCGTGCAGCGGCAGTGCGTGCCCGGTGGGAAGCAGAAGCGGCAAAGCTGAAAAACAGCTACCCGGACTTTGAGCTGGACGAAGTGCTGAACAACCCTGCCGTGGCGGATATGATCCGGCGGGGCGTGGGGCTGGAAGCGGCATACCGTGCAGCCTACTTTGACCGCCTGATGGAAAACCAGACGGCCCGCACGGCAAAACAGGTGGAGCAGGGCGTGGCGACGCGCATCCAGCAGCGCAGCCAGCGCCCGGCTGAGAACGGGACACACCCCGGCGGCGCGGCCGAGATGAAGGTGGATGTGGCCCACATGACACGGCAGCAGCGGAAAGAGCTGGCACGCAGGGCACAGCGCGGAGAACGCATTGTGCTGTGAGAGATTTCCCGCGCGAAGAATGCGAGAAAGATAAACCCTTTTGAAGGAGGATAAACAAATGAGCAAGAAGAGACTGGATCTGCAGATGTTTGCGGATGCAAGCGCACAGCTGCAGAACACCACGGGCGCAGCCGGTATGACGGCTGAGATGAAGACCTACTACGAAAAGACCCTGCTGGATCTGGCAGAGCCTGCACTGGTGCATGACCAGTTCGGCGACAGTTACCCGATTCCGGCGAACAACGGCAAGACCATTGAGTTCCGCAAGTATGATGCGCTGCCCAAGGCCACCACGCCGCTGACCGAGGGCGTGACCCCGGCAGGTCAGGCGCTGAACGTGACCACCGTGACCGCCGAGGTGCACCAGTACGGCGGCTGGGTGCCCCTGACCGACATGCTGGATCTGACGGCCATTGACAACAACATCGTGCAGGCCACCAATGTGCTGGCAAGCCAGGGCGGCCGTACCATGGACACCATTGTGCGCGATATCCTGAACGGCGGCACCAACGTGATCTATGCACCGAAGATCGGAACGGGCGGCGCGGAGACCGCCGTGACCAGCCGTGCGGATCTGGATGCCACTGCACAGCTGACGGTGGATCTGATCGACCAGGCAGTGGCGCTGCTGCAGACCCAGAACGCAGACACCATTGGCGACAGCTTTGTGGCCATTGTGCACCCGCACACCAGCTACGATATCCGCAAGGACCCGAACTGGATCGAGGCGCACAAGTATGCGGCACCGGAGGAGATCTTCAACGGCGAGATCGGCAAGATCAACAACGTGCGGTTCGTGGTTTCCAGCGAGGCAAAGGTGTGGAAGGGCGATGGCTGCCCGGCGGGGCTGGCTGTGTACAGCACGCTGGTACTGGGTGCCCACGCCTACGCGACCACCGAACTGGAAGGCGGCGGTATGCAGCACATTGTGAAGCAGCTGGGCTACGGCGATGACCCGCTGAACCAGCGTGCTTCTGTGGGCTGGAAGGCCACCAAGACGGCGGAACGGCTGAGCGAGCAGTACATGGTGCGCATTGAGAGCTGCTCGGCACGCTACAGCGCAAAGGCGCTGGCAAACTAAGGAGGAACCAACATGGCAGTAAAGAAGCAGGAAACCGAAGCCGCTGTGCAGGCAGCACCGGAAAAGGACACGGAGGTGATCCGGCTGTTCAAGGACAACCAGCGCTACAAAACGCCGGTGTTCGTGGGCGTGAACGGTGAGACCTACCTGATCCAGCGCGGTGTGGACGTGGAGGTACCGAAGGCGGTTGCTGAGGTGCTGCGCCACAGCGAAGAGATGGACGGCGAGGCAATGGCAAAGATCGTGGCGGCGGAAAGCGCTGCTGTGCAGCAGGCGCAGCGCGTGTAAGGCCGAAGAGCACAGCTCTTGCAAAGAAAAGAGCATTTTGCAAAATGAAAACAGACACCCGGTACAGCGGCACATGGCTGTGCCGGGTGTTTTTGCAGCAGAGGCGACTGCTGGCTGCGGCAGGAAGAACGCAGGGAGCCGTGACCTGCGCAGCAGGAGCTGACCGGAAAGGAGACTTGATAAGATGACAGCCGGACAGGCGATAGAACAGGCCGATGAACTGCGGCCGAACAACCAGTTTACGGACAGCCTGAAACAGAGCTGGCTGCACCAGTGCGATGCCCGGATGCGCACGAGCATTGTGCAGCGCAGCCGGACGGCGGACTTTGATGCTGTGGGTGCGGATGTGAACTGGAACGAAGGATTGGAATACGAAACGGTGCTGCTGGCACCGGAAGCCTTTTGCCCTTTGTATGTGCACTGGCTGTGTGCGCAGATGGATCTGGCGCTGGGCGAGACAGCACGGGCCATGAATGAGCTGCAGGTGTACAGCGACTACCTGCAGGAATTTGCCGTATGGATGCGGAAGCGGTACGCACCGGCCGCTGGTGCGCAGTGGAGGTACTGAGGGATGATGGATGGAACGAACCTGAACGTGCTGCAGACGAGCCGCCAGATGCTGCGGGCCTTTGGCGGGCTGAACGAAGGATACGGCTGCAGCGAGGCAGAGTTCAGCGGGGAAATGAATTTTTCCAGCCGGGGATACCCGGCGCTGCAGACGCGGAAAATGCGCAGGAATGTGCGGACGGTACAGGGTGTGAACGGAATGTACCACCTGAATGGGCTGCTGATCTGCCGCGGAAAGACGCTGGAATACACCCCGGACGAAGAAGTACGTACCGGTGCGGTGGTGCTGGAGAACGTGCTGACCGATGACCGCAAGGCCATGGCGGGCATGGGCACGAAAGTGCTGATCTGGCCTGACAAGGTGGCTTTTGACACGGGCACCGGCGAACTGACGCGCCTTGGCGCACAGTGGGAGATGGGCGGGAAAAGCGTGACCGTGACCCCCTGCGATGCCGAAGGCCGGACATACACCCCGGCGGGCGCAGGCAAGACCGAACCGAAAGAGCCGGAGGACGGACAGCTGTTTTTGAAAAGTGACAGCAACGAAGCCTATGACAGCAATGCGGTGCTGCTACGCTACAGTGCAAAAAACAAAAAGTGGGTGGAAGTGCTGCTGAGCGCGGTGAAGATCCGGTGTCCGGGGATCGGCGGAGTGATCCGGGAGGGGGACACTGTGACCATAAGCGGGATGCCGGACACAGTGTGCAATGCAGTGGCAAAAGGACTGAACGGTGAGGTGATGATCCAGACCATGGACGGCGACGAGATGGTGGCAGTGCTGACACGGGCCGAGGACAGCAACCGGTATTACGGAAGCTGGACTATGACGGAGACCAGTGTGACATGGAAGAGCGCTGACGGCACCGTGACCGAGAACGACGCAGCGGCCGCACCGGTGAAGGTGGAGCGGCGGGTGCCGGAACTGGACTTTGTGACGGAACAGGGAAACCGGGTGTGGGGATGCAGCCGGAAGGAAAACACCATTTACGCCTGTGCTCTGGGCGACCCGACCAACTGGTACAGCTATCAGGGCATTGCAGCGGACAGCTATGCCGTGAGCGTAGGCAGTGACGGCGCATTTACCGGCGCTGCAAGCTGTCTGGGATACCTGCTGTTCTTCAAGGAAAACTGCATCCACAAACTGTACGGCACAAAGCCCAGCGATTACCAGATGAGCAGCGTGCGCTGCCGGGGCGTGGCGGCAAACGCAGCGAACAGCCTGTGCGTGATCGCAGAGACGCTGTATTATCTTTCGCCGGACGGGGTGATGGCATGGGACGGAAGCCTGCCGACAAAGGTATCCGCTGCGCTGGACACCAGCGGGCTGACTGCGGTGGACTGGGCCATGGCGGGAAGCATGGACATGCGGTATTACCTGTACCTGCACCAGAAAGCAGGCGGCCCGCAGGCCGGACGGCTTTTGGTATACGACACGGAAAAAGGCCTGTGGCACGAGGAAAGCGCTGCAGGCACCGAGATGGTATCCACCGGGCAGCAGCTGTACCTGTGGGACGGCAGCGTACTGTGGGCCGCAGATCCTGACCGGGAAAGCGGCACGGAGGAAGCAGGGCAGGAAACGGCGCTGCAGTTTGAAGCGGTGAGCGGAGACATTGGCCTGAGCGTACCGGACGACAAGTACATCAGCCGGGTGACGGTGCGGCTGGATGCGCTGGCCCACACGGTGGTAACGGTGGCTGCAAGCTATGACGGCGGAGCCTTTGAAACTTTGGGCACCTGCGCAGCAGGGAAGGACCACCAGCGCATCAACCTGCCCTTTGTGCCCCGGCGGGCAGATACGCTGCAGCTGAAGATCTATGGCACCGGGCAGATGGTGCTGCGCAGTGTGGCCTTTACGCTGGCGGCGGCGACCGGTGGGCGCGTGAGCGCGGCACAGCCGAGGAAATGAGAGAAGGAGCGTAGAAATGGCAAGTTTGGCGGGACTGGAAGGCATTGCGCTGCCTTCCTTCAGCAGTGAGATGCCGGCAGAAGATGCCCGTGCGCTGCGGAATTACCTGTACCAGCTGACGGAACAGCTGAACTATGTGCTGACGAACATTGACCGGGAGAACTGCTCGGAAGAATTTTTAGAACGGATGAACGGGGAAGGAGCATAAAAAATGGGACTGTTTGGAAACAATGACCGCCTGAACACGGCACGGTACAACCTGGAACAGTATGAGAAAACGAAGCCTGCAGACTACCAGAGCAAGTATCAGGGCCAGATCAAGGATGTGATGGACAAGCTGGAAAACATGGGCGATTTTGATTACGACCCGGATGCAGATGCAGCCTACCAGCAGTACAAGAACCAGTACACCCGGCAGGCAAAGCTGGCAAACCAGAATGCGCAGGCGAATGCCGCCGCCATGACCGGCGGCTACGGCTCCAGCTACGGTACGCAGGCGGGACAGAACGCCTATGCCAGCACGATGAACAGCTTGGACAATGTGCTGGACAGCCTATACAGCCAGAGCAAGGCCCAGTACAACACGGAGAAGAGCGGCCTGCAGCAGCAGCTGAGCGGGCTGCAGAGCGCGGAAAAGCAGGACTACAGCCAGTACCAGAACGACCTTGCCAACTGGACCGAAGGCCTACAGTACAAAAAGAACGAGTACGACAACGCTTACAGCGCAAAGCAGAACGGGTGGCAGAATTTTATGAACGGGGCGCTGCAGGTGGCAGGCATTGCAGCGAAGATCCTGCCGCTGTTCTTTATTTAAGGAAAGGAGAAAAGAATGGGAACCATCAAGAGATTGAACGACGCGCAGCAGCGCCTGCAGGACGCGGAAAACGCCATGCCGGGGGCCTACGATGACCAGTATGCGCAGGGCATTGCCGACACGCTGGACAAGATGGGCACGGCCAGCGGCGCGGGATTTGACTTTACCACGGCAGACAGCGGCTACAAGGACGCACTGACACGGATGGTGGGCAATGCGAATGCCGGTGCAGATGCGGCAGCAGCGACCGCAGATGCGCTTTCCGGCGGGTATGGCGCGGACTATGCAAAAAGCGCGGCAGATCAGGCAGCAGCGGCGCAGACGGCAAACACCGGCAGCACCCTTGCTGCAGCACGGGCGGACGCACTGGCCCAGTGGCAGCAGGAGCTTGCCGGTGCGGGCGACCAGCTGGACACCCTGCTGGGACAGCGCGCACTGGAACGCGGCGAGTATGACAGCAGCGTGAGCAATGCAGCAAACTGGCGCAATTACCTTTATGACCGCACCCAGCAGGCACGGCAGGAGAACAGCGACTTCTGGAACAATGTGTGGAACGCCGTGAAGGGCATTGGCAGCACGGTGATGGAAGGATACGATGCGTACAAGGGGTACAGCCAGCAGAAGTGGGAAAACGAGTTCAAGGAAAAACAGTACAATGACAGTCTGGCACGCACTCAGCTGAGCGATCAGGTGGCGGCGCTGCAGCAGGCCACCGCATACAAACAGGCAGGCTTTGATGATGCAGCGAAAGCAGTGCTGACGAAATATGGTTTGGACCAGACGATGCTGGATACATGGCAGGGCATGAGCAGTGTACAGCAGGATCAGATGGCGGCACTGCTGCAGGGTGCAAGTCTGGCAGGAAGTGGCAATGACACTGCAGCCAAAAACTACCTGCAGATGGCGGGCGTAGATACCGGCAGCATTGACTATTCGCCCACACTGAACCAGCGGCAGCTGAATTACACAGCAAACCAGCTGGCACTGAATAACCGTTATAGGACGACCGGCAGCGGGAGCAGCAGAACGAGCAGAACGAAGAGCGGAAACACAAGCTCTGGCAGCGGCAAGACGGGAACGACCGGCTTTACCAACAGCCAGCTGCAGACGATGGCAACAAAATTCTCCGGGATGAAGAAGACAGACCCACTGTATGACTTCTACCAGCAGACCCTGACGGACGCGGGGTGGCTGAAAAACAGCACGGCGGGAAGCAACGGCACCAGTGGGCAGGCAAACACCCGCAGCAGTCCGCTGCGCAGCGGACTTGCAACGGCGCGCGGCATGCAGGCGAGGGGTTACAGTCTGGACGATATTGCGGGCAGACTTTCTGCAGACGGCATTACGGACAACACGCTGTCGTCCATTATGAAAATTCTGGAAGCGGAACGATAAAGGAGACCGGCAGTTATGAGCAAATGGACACCGGAAAGACTGAAAAAAGATAGAGAAAGTTGGGAAGCGAAAAACAACAGCCGCACCACAAACCGGACGGCAAGCACCGGTACAGCTGCGGGAACAGCAAACACTACGGACAAGTGGACACCGGAACGCATTGCAAAAGCGCGGGAAAGCTGGGAAGCGAAAAGCAGCGGACAGAATGCTGCCAGCCCGGCTGCGGCTGCAAGGCAGAACACCGGCACGGGCCTTGGTGCACGGGTGCTGGCGCAGATGACGGGCGCGGACAGCGGCCACAAGCTGCAGCTGGCAGTGCCGCAGGAAACAGGCAGAACACAGGCATATCCGGGCAAAAGCGGCATTGTGACCGACAGCGGTACAGGTACACGCAGCAGCACTGCGCAGCCGGAATGGCTGAACGCGAAGAGCACTGCAGCTCCGGCGGCAAAGGTGACGGGAACGGTGCAGCCCACTGAGCGCCAGCGCATTGCAGGCATTGCCAGCGGAGATGAAGGCTGGTATGCACAGACTGCGCAGAAGGTGAAGCAGTACACGGAAGATCTGAAAGCGACAGACGACTTCAGCGATTTTGACCGGCTGAACCAGTGGATGGACGCTGACCCGAAGCACCGGGAACTTGTGACGCTGATGCGCATTGGCACCGGCGGACAGAGCTATGCCGAGAAAAACAACGCCATGCAGCCCCAGAGCGTGAGCGGTGCTGCAGCCAGCGCAGCAGTGCCGGAAAAGAGTGCGGGCAGACGGGACTACACCGATGCGGAACTGCTGGCAAAGGGATACAGCCGCAAGGAGATCAGCGAAGCGCGGCAGTACATTGCCGACTTTGATGCGCTGCCTGCAGGACAGCGTGCAGCGCGGCGCGCGGCCAATACCATTGGCGGTATTGGAGACACGGTGGCATCCTCGGTTTTTCTGGCGGGTGAGACCGGCGTACAGAGCGCAAAGAATGCAGCAGCGACCAGCAGCAACTGGAAGCAGCTGCAGCAGGATGTACAGAGCGACGACCGGCAGCAGGAGCTGCTGCGCCTGATGACCGGCGGAAAGACACGGTATGCAGCACGGGACAACACGCTGCAGCTGGCACAGAGCAGCGGTGCAATGGCCAGTGCCCCGGCGGCACAAACAACGCAGAGCGATGCCTACACGGATGCAGAGCTGATTGAAAAAGGTTACACGCAGCAGGAGATCGACAACATGCGGGCGCGCATTGCCGGAACGGAAGTGCATGACAGCGTAGACCCGGAGAAGAGCTTTGGCTATCAGCTGTACAAGCGAGGACAGGATCTGACCGCAGCTGCACAGGCGGGCCTTAGCCCCATTGCAAAGCAGGCGCTGGGCATCGTGAGCAGTGCTGGCGAGAACCTTGCGGTGGCGGCTATTGACCCGGCATGGGTGCTGCCGGTGCTGAGTGCGCAGGGCGGTGCGGAAGCTATGGGCCAGAGCGTTGAAAAGGGCGAAAGTGCAGGCAAGACGCTGGCCGGGGGCCTTGCAAAATTTGGCGCGGGTTGGGCCATTAACAGTGTGGGCGCAGCAGACCTTGCAAAGACCATGGGCAGTGACTACGCAAAGAATACGCTGGCGGGCAAACTGGCTGACATGGTGCGCAGCGTGGCGGCGGACGGCACGCTGGCACAGCGGTACCCGGCGGTGGCAAATGCCATCTCCGGCGGCGTGGACAATGCCATGCAGGCCTTTGTGGAGACCTATGCAGACAAGGCTATTGATGCGACGCTGGGCGACAGCGAAGCGGCGGCAGACCTGTTTAAAAGCGACACTTTTCTGACCGCATTGGAAAGCGGCCTGACGGGCGGCGCATCCGGTGCCTTGGGCGGTGCTGTGGGCACAGGGCTTGCAAAGGCGAACGGCGGCGATGCCAGCATTGTGGGTAATGTGAAGCGGGCATACTACGAAGGACAGATGGAACGGGCACGGCAGGCATTGCAGGACGAAGTGCGGGCACAGGAGCCGGGAACGGCGATGCAGCAGACACCGGAAGAAGCTGCGGCAGGCACCCGACAACCTGCGGCTGCTACACAGGAAACGGTGCAGCCGGAAGTGACGGGGACGACAAGCGGATTTGCGACCATGCAGGATACTGCGCCGATGGTACAGAGCGAAAACCCGGCTGTGCAGCAGCTTGCCGCAGCTGTGCAGGATGGGCAGCTTACGAGCAAGACCATCAACCTATTTACACCGAATGCGGCCAATGAAGCGAACCGCGCTGCCTTTGCGGAAGAATACGGTGTTGAGCTGCCGGAAACGGAAGCAAAGACCCGGCAGGTATTGCGGGAAATGACAACACAGCAGCGGGCAGCACAGGCTCCGGCCACAGCTACCGAAAATGCGACAGTTGAAGCACAAAATACGGCCGCAATTGTAGAAAAAATGGAAGCTGACAGATCTGCGCGGCAGGCACAGACGGAAAGTGAGCTGGGCCGGAGCGGAGCTGCCGTGGAGAACACCGGGGAAAGGGTGGAAAGCAGCCCGGCGGAACAGTCTGGCGGGATGCGGGAAACTTACGGCCTTGAACAGCAGAGCCTGACCACAAAGCAGCGGGAGGTGCAGCATGAGCTGACCCGATGGCAGGTATCGGATGGGGCAAGTGCGACCATCAGCAGGAACATGCTGACAGAAATTGGAGATGCCGGGCGGTATGCAGCTGCAGCCAGTAGCCTGTACCGGCTGGGACAGATGGAAGATGTGCACACCTTTGACAAGGCTATGGAGCTGGCGCAAGGCATGAGCGGCCTTGCTGTGAACACCGATTACGTGCTGGCACAGGACGGTGGACGGGAAGCGCTGCAGCTGGCATGGCTGCAGGGACACGGAGAACTGGAAGCCGGAAAGATGCAGCGCGCAAGCCTTGGCGGAAGGCTGACGGCGGAAAGCACCAGCGGCAGCGGCCGGGTGCTGTATAAGGGAACGATGCGCACGGCAAACGAGGTGGGCACGCAGCTGATCGAACTGAATGCGAAGGCCACGAACACCGATGCGGTGCTGAAAACGGTACTGCAGGGCAGCGACCGGGTGAGGGCTTATGTGGACACCGAGACGGCGCGCATTTTCTTCAGCGACCGGGCAGAGGATGTGTTTGGCACAATCTTGCACGAGGACTACCACTGGTACAACTCACTTGATGCAGAGGGTGCGCAGGCACTGCAGCAGCATGCACTGGAATTTCTGGCAAAGAGCGAGGGCTTTGAAGGCATTGACGAGATGATCCGGGGGAAGCTTTCCGACTATGCACAGCAGGGGCTGAGCTACGAGGAAGCCGCAGAAGAACTTGTGGCGGACGCATGGCGCGGCATCTTCAGCGATGAAGCGAGCTTTAAGCGCTGGGTGGAGTTCCAGCGCGGGCAGGCTGAAAAGAACGCAGGCAAGGCAGGCAGCATCCACAAGGTGATGACCAAGGTGAAGGAGCTTTTGAGCGACATCGTGAGCCGCGCAAAGGAAGTGCTGGCAAGAGACCCGGAGAACAAGGCCGCTCTGAAAGCACAGCGCCTTGCGGTGGCAGAAAAGCGGGTGCTGCAGGACGAATACTTTGCCCATGCGGAGAGGGCTATGGACAGCCTGCGCGCCGCAAAAGAAAACGCCGCAGCCCTTGAGAACAAGGGCGCGGCGGAAGGGACAAGGTTTGAAATCAAGAAAGATGCCGAGGGAGAAACTTACATTCAGATCGACGAGGATATTCTGAAAGGAATCCCGCAGGAAAACTGGAAATCGGTAGTCAAGCAGGCAATCAGAGAACGTTTCCCGGATGGCTTTGTAAGAAACGGCTGGACAATTCTGAACAGCAAAGATGGACGCAATGAGTTTGTCTGGTCGAAGTATTCAAAGGCATTACAGTGGGAAAATGCCACAGCGTATGCGGACAAGATGCGCATGGCTGCCAATCTTGATGAAATCATTGCAACTGCGGATGAGGTGTACCGCGAGCCCGCAAATCACAAAAATGCGGAAGCCTTCAACCGCGGAAGAATTAAAATCCGCGTGGGCGAAAACGCGTATGAGGCAGATGTGCTGACAGCCATCAAACCGGATACACGGGAGATTTTTTATGATATTGTTAACATCAAAGAAACAAAAATAAAGCCCTCCGGTGGTACCCACGTAGAATCCGAAGATTCAAGGAGTAGATTGCCGGAGAGCTTTACGGAGACCTTCGGCAAAGCCCACATGGAATCCGAAGATTCGGGGAGCAGCGGGTCGAAGATCTCTAACCAGAGTATAGCACAGGAAGCCGCTGAAAACAAGGGAAATGACGGGACGCTGAAGAAAAATGTACGATATCAGTTGAGCGAGGCAGACGAGCTGACGAAGCTGCGCGACGAACAGCAGCGGCTGGACGAGCAGCGGCGGGAGCTGAAGGAAGAACGCAGTGCCTGGCTGGGAAGCGACGCCGTGAAAGAGATCGAGGCGAAGAAGAAGGCACTGGGGATTTTTTCTGCAGAAGCAAAAGCCTACCGGGACAGCGAAGAATACCAGAATTATCTTGCAAAGCGCAAAGACTACAATGCCCGTATGGCGCAGCTGGAAGACCAGAGCGCTGTGCTGAACGGCCGGATCAAAGAGGCCGGTGCCCGGATGCAGCAGCAGAACGCAAAAAAAGGCAAAGCAGAACAGGCGGTATATGATGCCAAGGCCGAAGCCCACGGCGGAAAGGCGGAATACCGCCGCGTACTGGCAAAAGAACGGTTTGGCACGACAGAGGACTTCAGACGAGCCGGATACATTCTGCCGGACGGCCAGATGCTGGACTTTGCCCAGAATGACCGAACCCGAGATACCGATCACCGGGAGATCATGAGCGTGTTCGGTTCGGCAGAGGTGAAAAATGGAACAGAAGCGCTGAACGAATTTCTGCTGGACGGCAATGTGCGCGTGATGGCTGAAGCACCGGGAGTGGATCTCTCGGCAGACACAGCACCCACCACGCAGCAGCTGGAACAGATCTGGCGAATGGTGCAGGAGCTGGGCGGCGAGAAACGGCAGTTCACACTGGACATCTCCACAGCAGATGGTCGGGTGGCAGCCGGCAAGGAATACAGCGGACGTGTGGATGCTGACCGCATAGTGCGGGAGATCCGGGAATATTACCAGACCGGTGAACTGGCACAAGAAAGCGACCTTGCAAAGTTCCGCTATCAGCTGGCAGAGCAGGCCGACCGGGATGCAAAACGGAACGACCAGCAGATGGCAAGCCGCACCATTGCGGACATGGCTGCAGCACTGGACACCTTGAGCCAGTTCTTTGGGCTGACACGGGGTGTGAAGGTGAGCCGGACGGCCATTGAAGGACTGGCCAGCCGCTGGGCAAAGGCGAACGGCAGTAAGGCGGACCGGGCCAAGCTTGCGAGGGAGACCGAGGTACTGGTGGACTACCTGAAAGCCGACGGTGCGGACATGGAAAAAGCCAATGCGCTGGCCGAAACGCTGGCGGGAGAAATTCTGGACGGGGCAGTTTACCGCAACAGTGAGCTGTGGGACGAATACCCGGAACTGCACAAGCTGGAATATACCGTGAACAGAAGCGGACAGGCAAAGGCAGAACTGGTGAAAGCATACGGCAGCTGGAGCGAAGCAGTGGCCGAAGCGCGCAGGCACGGCGTGACCTTGCGGCAGGCCGAAAGCGTGCGGGACGGCAACCCGGCACAGCAGTACGAAAGCGTGATCAACGACAACCGCGCTGTGGACGGCACCAGCGACGGTGCAAAGGCATTGTGGAAAGCTGCAGCGCAGCAGGCGGGTGTGGATGGTGCAATGAGCATGGAAAGCACCGAGTGGCTGAATGTGCTGATGAACCTGCACGATGCCATCAAGCCTGCGACTATGAGCCGGTTTGCAGACGATGCAGAGTATGAGGATGCAAAGATCGAACTGGCGGGCAGGATCATCGGTGACATTATGGCGACACCGGAGATGACTGACGCGCAGGCTATCTTTGAGGGCATCCAGCGACACAATATGGATGTGGCAAGAGCCGCAGCAGGCAGCAAAGAACGTGCTGCAGAGGTGGCAAAGGAACTGCGCGGCGTACAGAAAGCACAGCAGCGGGAGTTTGGCCGCAGAATGCAGGAAAACCGGCGCACTGCAAACCAGAACGCCGAAGTACAGCAGATGACCGAACTGCAACGGCAGAACGCAAGAGCGGAAAAGCTGCTGGACCAGAACCTTGAAACCTTTGGTGTGGATGTTTCCAATGTGGGCAACCTGAACGAAAAGCTGACAGTGCTGCGGGAAAGCTATGAGCGGGAAATGAAGCAGGAAGTGAAACGCCTGAAGGCCGAGCGGCAGGAAATGCTGGATGAAGCAAAACTGTGGTATCGGGAACGCATGGGAGAACTGCGGGAGGAAAATGCAGATCTGAGTATGCGGCTACGGGAAGAGCAGCGGCGCGCGGACAAGGCAGAATACAGCCTGATCGTGCAGGAAAATGAGATCATGGAATGGGAGGCGGATAACGAACGTAAGCGGGCCGCATGGGAGCAGAAACAGGCGCAGCGGAATGCCCTTGCCATTGAAACAGCCCGACAGCAGCGGGACGAAGATATTGCCGTTGCGAAGGCAGTAGCGGAAAAGCGAGTGCAGCGGGCGCGGGATGCACGGAAGATGGATGAACTGAAACGCAGCATCCGTCAGAACGCGGCACAGCTGAACCAGATGCTGCTGCGGCCCAGCAAGGACAAGTATGTACAGCCGGGGCTGATCGATGCGGCAGCACAGGTGGCAAAGCTGGCGGACATGACCATTCTGAACGAACGGGCCGTGAACCAGCTGACGAGGCTGCAGGACCGGATCCGGCAGAGTGCGGGCAGCGAGAACAGCCCCAACGCCATGACCGAAGAATGGAAGCAGACCGGCGTGGATACCCTGATCCAGACGCTGCGGGACGACCTGCAGACGACAAAGGACACAAAGCTGACCAAACTGCACGAGCAGCTGGCCGAGGCAGAAGTTTTACCGGACAGCGAGAAAGCATGGGCACTGCAGGAACGGCTGCGCAAACGCATCAAGGAGACGGAGAACCGCACCTATCTGCCCATGACGGTGGATCAGATGCGGATGCTGAAGGCTATTACCAGCTCGACGCTGCATGTGATCCGCAATGCAAACAAGACGGTGAGTCTTGCAAAGGCTGAAGAAGTGAGCGCAATCGCAGAAGGCGCAGCCAGCGAGGTGAATGCCAGCAAGGGCAACCACCCCGGCGGAAAGCTGGACGGCGTGCACAATCTGCTGACAAAGTATCAGTTGGATATGCTGGGCGCGGAGCGGGTGTTCCGTATGCTGGGCGGCTACGCGAAGAACGGCCAGATGGAAAAGATGGCCCAAATGCTGAACGACGGCCAGTACCGGCAGACGAAGATCACCGTGGAAGGCGAAAAGCTGTTTGCCAACGTGACCGGAAAAGAACACGTGAAGGAAATGCAGAACTTTGCAGGCCCGGGCGCAGACCTTGTGGACGTGGGCCTGACCGATGTGAAGGGAAAGAAAGCCGAACTGACCCATGCACAGCTGTGCAGTTTGTACATGCACCTGCACAACACCGACAGCCTGAACCACCTGATGAACGGCGGACTTGTGATTCCGGATGCAAAGCTGTACAACAAAGGTGACATTGAGCAGGCTTACCAGAAGGGACAGACCGTACATCTGGGAATGCTGACGGATGCGGACGGGACCCCGACAGCGGATAGCATCCTGCAGACGGTGGAAGCGGCCATGACTGACTATGACCGGGCATGGTGCGCGGACATGAAAGAGTTCTTCGACAACTACACCACGAAGCTCATCAACGAGACGAGCCTGCAGCTGGTGGGCTACCAGCGGGCAACCGTGAAAAACTACTATCCCATTGCGGTGGATAAATCGGTGCTGGCGACCCAGATCGACGGCCTGAATCTGGACGCGACCATTGAGGGACGCGGTTTCCTGAAGAACCGCGTGAAGAGCGGACAGCCCGTTTTGCTGGAAGAATGCGCAAATGTGGTGCAGCGCAGCCTGCGGGACACGGCGGCGTATGCGGGCCTGGCCGCGCCCATCCGGGACGTGCAGAAGATCCTGAACAGCGGCGTGGAGACGCGGGAAAGGCTTGCAAACCTGAAGAACGGCATCATCAAGGAACAGTGGGGCAAGGATGCGGTGAGCTACATCGATGACCTGCTGACCGACCTGCAGACTACCCAGCGCAAGCGGCCCAGCACCTTTAACAAAGTACTGGGAAACCTGCGCGGGAACTATGCAGGCGCAGTGCTGACGCTGAACCCGGGCGTTGCCATTGCGCAGGCGGCAAGCCTGCCCACAGCAGCGGCCGTACTGGGCGGCGACACCATGGCGGCAGTGGTACCCTTTGTGAAGAACCTTTCGCCCAAGGCGCGGACAGCGCTGGAAACGGAGATCAAAGAGCACGGAGACGTGCTGCTGGACTGGCGCAAGCGCGGCAGCCAGAACGGCGAGCTTGCCAGCATTGGCAAGCAGGAAACATTGGCGGAAAAGGGCATGGACAAGCTGCCGAACTGGCTGACCGGCTGGATCAACGGGATGGACGAAGTGACGGTAGCAGCCCTGTGGGAAGGCAGCAAGCGATACGTGCAGAACCACACGGCCGAGTTTGAAGGCGCGGAGGTGACAGGCAGCCCGGCCTATTGGGAAGCGGTGAACCGCACCTATCAGAAGGTGATCGAGCAGACACAGCCCAACTACACCGTGATGCAGCGGGCGGGCATTCAGCGCAACCCTAACGAACTGCTGAAGCAGCTGACCATGTTCACCACCCAACGTTTCCAGAACTACGGCATTCTGGCGGATGCCATTGGCGATTACAGGGCACAGGCGGAACGCTACCGGCAGAACCAGAGCGATGAAAACAAAGCGGAATTGCAGCGGGCAAAAACACAGCGAAACCGGGCTGTTGTGAGCCAGGCGGCACAGACGGCGGTGTTTGCGATCATGAAGATTGGCGCAGATTTCCTTTTGCACCGGTGGGACCGGGAGCAGGACGAAAACGGCGATGTGACCGTGAAGAGCATGTGGAAACGGTTTGCAAGCCTGTACACAGAAAGTTTTGCGGGAAACTTTTTGTACGGAAGTGAGTTATACAGTCTGATCGACAATGCTGTGAACGGTAAGGATTACGACGTGCTGAGTGCAGCAAGCATCAGCGTGGTGAATGATCTGGCCGGAGATGTGCAGAAGTTTTTTGCGGAGTTCCGGAAAGACACCAGTGAAATGGACGAAGAACAGCTGCAAAAGCACCACAATAAGCTGATGCAGCGCAGCATGACGCTGCTGGAGGACAGCTTTGAAGTGGCGGGTGTACCCTACGGCAATGGACGGAAGATTGTAGAAGCGGTAAAGGGCTACTATGGTGACCTTGAAAATCTTGCGCACGGAGGACAGTTCAGCTTTAATTCTGTGCCGCAAAGCGCCACCGGCCAGTATGACCGGCTGTACAACGCCTATGCCGGCGGCGACAGCGACGAAGCAAAGGCCGCAGTGGAGAAGCTGAACGCTATGGTGGAAGCGGGAACCATTGCGGAAAACAAAATGTACAGCCAGCTGAAGAGCCGCCTTGTAAAGTACGACGTGCGGGTGCGGCAGGCTGCTGAAGAGCAGAATGCAGGAAACGACCAGAAGCGGTACGAGCTGGAAAACGAGATGATCGAACAGCTGAGCGAAGTGATGGGCCTGCCGAAGGGAAAGCGCGGGGATGTGGTGGACTGCGTGACCGGCGCGGTGAACCAGCTGGCCGAAACGCAGCTGAAGGGCGACAACGCCAGCGCGACAGATGACCTTGTGGAAGCTGTGGACAGTTGGGACGCAGGTGCTGTGCAGGAAGAATATGACAGGCTGGCGAAGGCGGGCAAGAGCGCGACGACACTTAAAAGCAAGATCACCGAGACGGCAAAGCCGGAATACCTTGCGGGCAGTGATGCAGACCGGCAGCAGATGGAAGAAATGCTGTTGGCGCTCAAGGACGCGGACGGCAAAGAGCTGTACACGGAGAAAAACTTTGCCCAGTGGGTGAAGGAGGCAGAAAAGAAAGCAGAGGAAGGACCGGAACCGGACCCGTATGCGGCAGTGAGGTAAGAAAAGAAAAATCCCCCGGCGCGATGAATTTCACGCCGTGGGATTTGTATATGTGGTTCTTTTGAAATGGAAAAGTTTGAAAAAAGTCCGCAGTGTTATTACGGACGTTTGTGTGATAGGCTGAGAAGGACGGAAGGAGGCAGCGGGATGCGGGTGAAAATTATTCGGAAAAACTTTGGCGGTGTGGAGTTTGGCCCGGAGATGCGGGTGCTGCATCTGGGCGGGCAGAGCAGCGCCAATGTGGAAAGGCTGAAGTTTGAGCTGCCGCAGGAGTGGGCCGGATGTGCCGTGACGCTGCACATCCAGCGGCAGGACGGCACACTGCCGACACCGATCCTGCTGGACGAGGAGCACAGCGCAGCAGTGGGCAAGGAATTTACCGCCAGCCCCTGCGGCAGCTGGATGCTGCTGGCTCTGGGTGAGGACGGATACCGGGCGTTGACCCGACCGGCCCGGTATGACTGCTATGAAACACTGAACACAGACGGCGATGCAGAGATCAGCCCGACGCAGTACGAGCTTTTTGTGGCGCGGGTGCTGGGATATGCGACCGGGGCACAGGAAAGCGCAAAGGAAGCGCGGAACGCGGCCGCAGCAGCAAAGCAGGACGCAGACACTGCAGCGACAGCCGGAGCGAACGCGGCAAGGGCGGCAAAAATGGCACAGGAAGCGGCAGGCAGCGCCCAAGGCGATGCGGAGCGGGCGCAGCGGGCTGCAGATCGTGCCGAGAATTTTGCGCCGCCCGAAGATGGCGCGGTGGTAAGCGTGAACGGCAGGGGCGGCGTTGTGACTCTGACGGCGGAGGATCTTGGTGCGGTGGGAGCGAACAGCGCGGGCTACGTGAAGAGCATTTCGCTGACAGACCGCACCCTGACACTGACCTTCGGCGACGGAAGCACGAAGACCATGCAGACCAAGGACACCACGGCACTGGAAAACATGACCGGCATCCTGCCCGCAGCACATGGCGGCACCGGAAAGAATACCCCGTTGACTGCGGACGACGTGGGTGCGGTGGAAAAGGGAAGCGGTGACTACCTGAAGAGTGCAGAGCTGCAAAACGGAGAACTGGTGCTGACCTTTGGCAGCGGCGACACCGTGCACTACACCCTCCCCGCCGCCACCACCACCACGCTGGGCGGTGTCAAGCTGAGTGACGACTTCACGGCAGATGCAGACGGCACGCTGCATCTGGCGGGCGGTACTGCCCCGGACCCTTACCCCGTGGGCAGCATCTACCAGAGCACCGCACGTACAAGCCCTGCCGCACTGTTCGGCGGTACATGGCAGGAGATTGCGCAGAACCGGGTACTGATGGGTGCTGGCAGCGGCCACGCAGCGGGCACCACCGTGGAGGCCGGACTGCCGAACATCACAGGCTCTTTTGTCGCGGATGTAAAAAAGGGTGAACATAAGGTATCCGGCGCATTCACTGCCGGCAACGTGATCGCATCTACGGGCGAATACAATTCCTTTTCTGATGTATATAAGTTCAGTCTGGATGCATCCAAGTCTAATGCCATCTACGGCCGCAGCGCCACCGTGCAGCCTGCCGCCTACTATGTGCACATCTGGCGGCGCGTGGCCTGAGAAAGGAGGTTTTGAGCGATGATCCCTGTGACATTTGACACTGCGGCAACATTGCAGTTTGGAAGTGAGGGTCACCCGACCAGTCTGCACTTTGCCATCCCGGAAGAGTGGAAAACCTGCAAAATCAGACTCCACCTGCGGCGCAGCGACGGTAGCTTTGTGCCCCCGATGCAGCTGGACGAAAATGGGTGCGTAAAAGTAGACCGCAGTGACTCCGGCAAGACCGGCGGACAGTGGATGCTGTCGGCTGAAAGTCCTGACGGAAAAGTATCTTACTCGCGAATCGGCAAATATGTGACCCCCATGGAGGCGACACAATGAAGATCATTGACGAGAACGGTGCGGCCATTGAGACCCCTGACCTGACGCTTGGGTATCTGGTGGACGACACCGAACCAGTGGAGCACCCGGCTGTGGAAGGTGTGGAGGAAGTGAGCCACTACGAGACGGTGGCGGAGTACTCCAACGGCGGCAGGGATGTGCGGAAGGTCATCGATGTGCCGGGCGTGCCTGCGCAGGCCGCATGGACTGAACAGGTGCCGGTGCAGAGATACATCCGCTACACCGCCGAAGAGCTGGCCGCGCAGGAAGAAGCACGCAAGAAACAGGAAGCAAAGGACAAACTGCCGGAGCGCGTGGACGCGCTGGAAACCGCAAACGACGATATTATTTTGATGATGGCTGATTTGATTGGAGGCTGATTTTTATGAAAACCCTGAACGCACTCAAACTTCGCATTATGACCCGCGCTTTCAAAATCCGCATTGCCGCCGGTGAAGTCTTTGAAGACATCGCCGCCGACTACCCGTCCCTGACCACGGACGATCTGGAAGCCATCAAGGCCGAGCTGGAGAAGTAAAGGAGTAAGCGATGGAAAAGACCAGCGCCTGACCGGGCTATGAAAGGACGTGATACATATGGCGATCAAGCAGTACAGTTTGAAGAATGATGGTGCAAAGCAGCTCTCTCCCGCATTCCGTGTGCGTGAGTTCCGCTGCCGCGACGGCACCGACACCATCCTCATTGACGAGGGCCTTGTGGTGCTGCTGCAGTGCATCCGGGAGCACTTCGGCAAGCCGGTGACCATCACCAGCGGCTACCGCACGGCCAGCCACAACACAAAGGTGGGCGGCTCTAAATCCAGCCAGCACCTGCTGGGCCGGGCCGCTGACATTCAGGTGCAGGACACCGACCCGCTGGCTGTGGCCGCCTACGCCGAAAGCCTGATGCCCGGCTGGGGCGGCGTGGGCCGCTACCCGGTCAAGGCAGGCCGGGCAAAGGGCTGGGTGCACGTAGACACCCGCCCGAACAAGAGCCGGTGGACGCTGTGAGGGGGGTGACGTTTTGAAAGATTATTTCTGCATGACCGTGGGTGCGCTTGGCGCTGCGTTTGCCAGCCTGTTTGGCGGATGGGATGCGGCACTTTCGACGCTGATCCTGTTCATGGCAGTCGATTACATCACGGGGCTTGTGGTCGCCGGGGTTTTCCACGCCAGCCCGAAGAGCAAAGACGGCACACTGGAATCCCGCGCCGGGTGGAAAGGCCTGTGCCGCAAGGGCGAAACGCTGCTGATCGTGCTGGTGGCCTGCAGGCTGGATGCCGTGATGGGTTCCACCTTTGTGCGGGATGCCGTTGTGATCGGCTTTATCTGCAACGAGACCATTTCCATCATCGAAAACGCGGGCTTGATGGGACTGCCAATCCCGGCAGCGATCACCAAGGCCGTGGACATTTTAAAGCAGCGCTCGGAAACCGAGCAGAAAGGATAAGCTCTTATGAATGAATTCCTGAAAGTCGCTCTTACTGCCTGCATCCCTGCAATGACCGTCATTTTCGGCTGGGGCCTGAACAAAGGTGTCAGCATTGCAAACGGCTACATCAACAACAAGTTTGCGCAGACCTGTCTCCAGAATGCCGCCAACGCGGTGTTCAACGCCGTCCAGTACGTCAACCAGACCTACGTTGATGCCCTGAAGGAACAGGACAAGTTCGACGAGGCTGCGCAGCGCATTGCCTACAACCGCGCACTGGCTGCAGCGAAGAAAGCCCTGACGCAGGAGACCATCACGTTCATCAAGGAGACCTTCGGCGACCTCGACAGCTACCTGAAGCCGATGATCGAAGCTCAGGTGCGCAGTCAAAAGACCTATATGTGATGTTTTCGCGGCATCACGAAAATGTTAACGCCAACAAAATCATAGTATAGCAACAGCCCCGGTGAGCCTGACGGTTCCTCGGGGCTGTTTTTGTTTGGCGTGTTTCGACGCTTTACGACGTATATCGACGCAATTAACAAATTTCAAGTGTTTTTCGGTTAGAGTTGACGCAAAGAAAGGACGTGTCAACTATGATTGTTTCCGAATTGTCCACTCAAGTCAATGATCTGCTGCGCCCGATGGGCATTACACGTAACCTGAGCGCCTACAGTATCCTGTGCCAGTGTCTTGAGCTGGTCTGTGAGCAGGAAGACCGCCTGCAGGCCGTGGAGAAAGATATCTATACTCCTATCGCCGACCGCAGAAGATGTGAGCCAAAAGCGATTCAAAGCGCTGTCCGCCGGGCAGCTAAAGGTGCATGGCTCACAAACCCGGAGTATGTGCAGCAGCTGGCAGGCTATCCGCTGACTGGGTGTCCAAGCGCGGTACAGTTCATTGAGATGTTGTATAATGCGCTGGTGAGAGCAGTCTGAAAACTTAATAGTGTTACCAAAAACGTTACCATAATAAAGAAAAGAACGCCAATTCCTAACGAAATGGCGTTCTTTTTTCATGGTGGAGGCGATGGGAGTCGAACCCATGTCCGAAAAGAGTTCAGTGTAGGTATCTCCGGGTGCAGGCGATCTACAACATTCCCGCCGCGCCACGCCGATCGTCAGGCTAGCGCATTGGTAGCTTCATGAGTTCCTGCCGGTCCGCAAAGCTTAAGTCCGTTCAGGTGCTGTGTCTAAAGGACGCCCCGGCCCCACACGACACAAGAGTGGGCGGAACGCGCAGCACTCAGGCTGCGAGCAACTGAGAATTGTTATTGTCAGTTAATTTTTTTGGAGGAGTTATAGAGCAGTTCCCCCACTGCTACCCGCTGCCCAGACCTCACTCTCCCCGTCGAAACCTTTACGCCCCCTTATAAAGCACACCTTGCGGTGTGCAGAAAGCTTTGAAAAAGTTCCGCTTCAGGAAGCGGTCTGAAAAGATCAATAGTATTTGCCGTTGGACTTCATGGCACGGTCAATGGAACGCTTTGCATCGCGCTGGGCGGCATCGGCACGCTTATCGTAGAGCTTTTTGCCTTTGCAAAGGCCCACTTCCATTTTCACGCGGCCATGTTTGAAATAGAGCGAAAGCGGCACAAGGGTATATCCCTGCAGCTTGCACTGCTGATGCAGCCGCCGGATCTCACTTTTGTGTGCCAGCAGGCGCCGGACGCGCATCGGATCCTGATTGAACATGTTTCCGTGGTCGTAGGGACTGATATGCATTCCCTTTACCAGCAGTTCACCATCCTCAATATCGACCCAGCTGTCCTTCAGGTTGACCCCTCCGGCACGCAGGCTCTTGACCTCCGTACCTTTCAGTTCAACACCGGTTTCCAGCGCTTCCAGAACGAAGTATTCATGGCGCGCTTCACGGTTTGTGGCAATGGTTTTTGTTGCCGGACGCTCCTTAGTGGGTGCCATTCCGCGCGCCTCCTTTCTCCATTGTGGTTTGTTGTATCAGTATACCATTTTTTTATGGTTTTGCAAGGGCTGTTTTTGAAGAAACTGTAAATTTTTCCCAATTCACAGCTCACCACGGCCAGAAAGTGCACGGTACAAAGTGGTTTCGTCAGTGTATTCCAGGCTTGCACCCACCGGCAGACCGTAGGCCAGACGTGTGGTCTTGATGCCCAGAGGCTTGATAAGCTTTGCCAGATACATAGCGGTGGCTTCACCCTCCACCGTGGGGTTCATGGCCATGATGACCTCTTTCACCTTGCCGTCGCCCAAGCGGGCCAGAAGTTCCTTGACGCACAGCTGTTCGGCAGTAATTCCGTCCATCGGGCTGAGCAGACCGTGCAGCACATGGTACAAGCCGTGATACTCCCTTGTGCGTTCAAACGCCTGCACATCGCGGGGCGTTTCCACCACGCAGATCACAGAAGGATCGCGTTTTGCACTCGCACAGATGGGGCAGATATCCGCTTCTGTATAATTCTGGCAGATACGGCAGCGATGGAGCTTGGTGTGGGCACCCTGAATGGCTCCCGCCAGTGCGGCGGCATCTTCGTCCGACATGCTCAGCACCTGATACGCCATGCGGGTAGCGCCCTTGCGCCCGATCCCCGGAAACTTGCTGAATTCTTCGATCAGCTTTTCCAGCGGGGCAGCAGTATAGCCCATGTTCTTCCCTCCTGCCGGATCAGAGACCGGGGATGTTCATGCCGCCGGTCAGCTTGCCCATTTCAGCTTCGGCAGTTTCGTCCACCTGCTTGACGGTTGCGTTGATGGCAGCAGCCACCATATCTTCCAGCATTTCAACATCATCCGGGTCCACAGCCTCGGGCTTGATGGTGATGGACAGCACTTCGTGCTTGCCGTTCATCTTAACAGTGACCATCTCACCGGCAGCGCTGCCGGTGTACTCGGCAGCTTCCAGCTCGGCCTGTTTGGCTTTCATATCTTCCTGCATCTTCTGTGCCTGACGCATGAGGGCGTTCATATCGGGGCGGCCAAAGCCTGCGGGCATTCTTGCTTTCATAATCGTTTCTCCTTATTGATGCAATGTATTTTTATGATCTCGTTTTCCTTGCGGAATCCTCAATGGACACATCCAACCCCAGCTTTTCCAGTGCACGAAGCGACTGCTCTGCGTTGGAGACCGTTTTGCCAGCGCTCTTTGGTTCATAGGGACCAATGGGCACCGCCGTACCGGACACATCCTTGATCAGCTTTTTGATCAGGCGCTGACTGTCCTTGTTGGCGCGGATAAAATCGCGGAAGGTCTTGCCGCCGTCGATCAGCACGCGGGTGCCATCAAAGTAAGCCTTGGACTTGCGCAGATAGGTGTAGAGCATGGGATCTTTTTCCTGCAGCTGCTGTACCACCTGCGGCCAGTACGGATACAGCGCAGTCCCTTCCTGCCCGGCATCCTGCGGCTTTTCCGGCACAGGCTTTGCAGCGGGCGTGGGTGCAGGTTTGGGCGGTTCTGGCTGCGGAACAGGTTCCAACTCTGCCGGCATGGGTGCAGCTGGCTGTGCGGCCTGCGCGGCAGGCTCGTCCCAAGGCAGCATTCCGGCCTGCTGCACGGGCGGTTCCTCCGGCAGCGGCGGCAGCTCTTCGGTCTGGACGGGTGAAGTCTGCTCTACAGATATTTCCGACGGCACGGAAGGTTCTGCCTTTACAGGTTTCGGTTCCGCTGCAGGCTGCACCACAGGAACGGACGGTATTGGCGGCTGGGTAGTCGGAGCGCTTGCAAAGGGCTGCACAGCAGTTGCCGAGGCAAACGGCTGCGGCGCTGCGGGTTGAGCTGCAGCACGGACAGGCGCGGCCTGCACAGGAACTGCCTGCGGCTGCTGGGGCGGTTCGGATAAGCCAAATAGTGCAAGTTCCAGCTCGATCCGCTGGTCGCTGCCGCGGGTCATATGTTCCAGCGCACTGCCCAGCGCACGGATGGCACGAATGGCCTCCCGCTGGCCAAGCTGCGGGCCTTTTTCCAGATACAAAGCCTCCTCCTCCGGCGAAACGCCGGACAGAAGGCTCTGCCCGCCCGGCAATGCTGCCAGCATCAAAGCACGATAATGCGCGATCAATTCCTCTGTCAGACGCTTGACATCCACAGACTGCTGGCGAAGCTGTGCCAGCTGGGCCAGTGCTGTGGCACCGTCCTGCGCTTCCAGTGCGTCCGAAATGCGGAACAGATAACTGCGGTCGGTCACACCTGCCATGCGGCGCACCACATCGGCATCGATTTTCGCCGTAACGCCTGCGCAGGTATCCAGAATGGACAACGCATCGCGCAGTGCACCGTCGGCCAGACGGGCGATCAGTTCCGCACCGTCCGGCGAAAGCTCCAGCTTTTCCTCACCTGCAATGTATTCCACCCGGCGGGCGATATCCTCCGGCCCGATGCGGGTAAAATCGTACCGCTGGCAGCGGGAAAGAATGGTGGCGGGCACCTTCTGGATCTCAGTGGTTGCCAGAATAAAGATGACGTGGGCAGGCGGTTCTTCCAGCGTTTTGAGCAGCGCATTGAATGCCGCTGTGGACAGCATGTGCACCTCATCGATGATGTATACCTTATATTTACAGGCGCTGGGAGTGTAAGCTGTTTCGTCGCGCAGGTCGCGGATATCGTCCACACCGTTGTTGGAAGCCGCATCCATCTCCACCACGTCCAGAATGCTGCCGTTATCGATGCCCTTGCAGATCTCACACTCGCCGCAGGGGTCTCCATTGACCGGATGCAGGCAGTTGACTGCCTTTGCAAAGATCTTGGCGCAGGTGGTTTTGCCGGTGCCGCGCACGCCGGTAAACAGGTAGGCATGGCCCACACGGTTTGCCGTGATCTGGTTTTTCAGCGCAGTAACAATGGCCCGTTGGCCTACCACATCCTCAAAACGCTGCGGTCTCCATTTGCGGTACAAGGCACGGTACATGGTTTTCTCCCCTTTCCTGCAAAATAAAAAGGACAGCGCTGACGGGGTTTTGTCCCCGCCTTGCGTAACTCGGCATACGGATGCAGGCTTACTGAAACGCACGAACGCACTGCTTAAGGCTGCTTGGTTCCCCACCTGACCTGGTTCACAGCGAATCCATCGTACAGGACCCGCATCCGTATGCCGAACCACGCAGCAGGCGCTGTCCGACACATCCTTCTGAATGCCAGAATATTGTACCATAAACGCAGGCAGATTGCAAGGGGTGGGAGGTATCATTTCACGGCCCACGCATGAAACGATCAAATAGGATAGCCCAACGTCAGAAAATGTGATGTTCTCTAAAATCCAAAAAGCGCAGTACATTCTCTGCGCTTTCGCGTTTTGTACTGCGCTTTTCTTTTATCCTGTTATTTTAACGGCATTGATTTTGCAGCAGCCTTTTTTCTTACAATGCCACATCCAGTGCCATCATCAGCGCAAATCCCAGCACGATGCTTACAACACCGGCAGGCTCGTCGCCCTCCACGGCCTGCGGGATCATCTCCTGTGCGGTCACGCACACCATACAGCCCGCCGCTGCGCTGAGCAGCCACGGAAGCGCAGTACTGACCCATTCGGCCAGAGCAAAGGCAAGCAATGCCCCCAACGGCTCTACCAGCCCGGAAGCCGCTCCCGCAAAAAACGCCTGACTGCGGGTGCGGCCGTTATGGGCCAGCGGCAGGCTGACTGCTGCACCTTCCGGGATATTCTGCAGGCCGATGCCAAGGCTCAGCGCTAGTGCACCGCTGATGGCATCCGGCTCCCCGGTCAATGCCAGTGCAGCGGCAAGGCCCGCCACCATACCCTCGGGCAGGTTGTGCAATGTTACAGCCAGCACCATACGTCCGCCGTGCCCGGCCCCGCCTGCCAGCAGTTGCCCGGCAAACTGTTCCACCTGCAAAAGGCCCACTGCGCCCAGCACAAGCCCCACTGCCGATGGGATCCATGCCGGAAGCGGCAAAGTCTGTCCGCGCTGGATAGCAGGCAGCAGCAGGCTCCACACACTGGCCGCCAGCATGATGCCCGCTGCCATGCCGCACAGGATGCGCTGCGTGCAGGGCCGCGACTGCCGCCGCAGCAAAAACACGCCTGCTGCCCCCAGTGTAGTGCACGCCGCCGGAAACAGCAGTACCCACGCAGTGAAAACGATCTGGTTCACGATACATTCCCCCTTTGCCCGGTGTATGTGCGCCGAAGCAAAAAGGTGCAGAAAAGCCCGTCACACAAAATACAGTGTGACGGGCTTTTCTGTCAGAATGCGATTGCATCTTCTTCGTTGCCAAAGGGCAGACCCGTAGCCGGATCGACCGGCGGCAGGCCAGCCTGCCTCATATCCGCCGCCTTTACGCTGCATACCACCGCATTGGCAAGCACATACTTCACCTTTGCGGTGGCAGCAGCGCCGATCTTATCATAGATGCGGCCTGCGCTGTAACAGTCGCCCAGCACGGTGTGAGTGCTGTTGGCCACATAACCCACCTTGCCCAGACCCGGCAGTTCTGCGCGGATGGCTTCGCGGTCAAAGTCATTCTCCGGCTCTTTGACCAGCTTTACCTTCTGGCCTACTGTAAACGGCTGAGTGCCGAAGCGGTAGTTGAGTCCGGTCAATGTGACATAGTACTTCATCTTTATTTCCTCCAAAACACATGTTTTATTTTCAGGGAACCCGTTCATCCCCTGCTTTGTCTGTATTATCCGCTTTTTATGTCCAATAAAAATCACTTTTAAATAGCACTTGTCATTTTTTAATATTTTTGTTCAGGTTCGCTGCACAAAGTTTACCATCTTTTCTTTCTCCGCAGGTCAACTGTCAGGTGACAAATGGTTCTTTTCCGTTTCCGGAGCCGCATCATCCTCACTTTTGCATTTTTTATTTCTCTTTAGGGAACATGCATTCCCGTCTTGATTCAAGTGAACAAACAATGAAAGAAATTACAAAGTGATTACAACGCGGTAAAAAATTCTTTCCTGAGTCTCTCTGCGCTTCGATCAGTTTAACAAAAACTCTTTGACTTTTAGCGATAAATTATAACAAAATCGTAGATTATCATTGAAATCTCACTTCTTAGCCAAAAAAGCTCTTGATTTTTTCGCAAAAAAGACTAGAATATCCACTTGCAGAAAGGCACTTCCTGTAGGGCCTTCTGCAAAATACATTTGCGTATGGCAAGGAGATTTTAGATATGAAACTCAAGAATGTTTGTGTTGCTGTTGTTGCTCTGGCTCTGGCTGTTGGCATGACCGCTTGCGGCGGTTCTGCTTCCTCCACTGCTGCATCCTCTTCCGAGGCTGCTTCTACCAGCACTTCTGTTGCTGCTGAGGCCGAGGAGAACGCTTCTTCCGCTGTTGCAGAGGAGAACGGTTCTTCTTCTGAGGCTGCTTCCAGCGAGGCCGCTTCTTCTGAGGCCGCTTCTTCTGAGGCTGCTTCCAGCGAAGCTGCTTCTTCTGTTGCCGCATAATCAGGCAGCACTCTTAGTTCAAGGAACGATCAAACCGGGCACGGAACTTTTTCTGTGCCCGGTTTTTTTGCAGCAAAATGCGCCGGAAAGGTTTATCGGGAACCTCCCGGCGCATTTTTCAGAAGCTGTCATCAGAAGCAGGATGCCCCTCAGGCAGCGTGCAATGCTTATTCTTATATTCCCCAGAACAGGATTCCCAGTCCTGCAGAGAACAGGATCATCCCAATGGGCGATGGTGCTTTGCCCTTTTTCCGGCGGCAAAGGGCATGCAGCCCCCACAGCAGCAGGAACACCACAATGGAACGGAGATCCGGTGCAATGCCTGCCTTGTCCGCTGCAAACCCGGCCAGCGTAGAAAGCGCCATGTTGACTGCAGTTGCCAGGATCATCGCCACCACACAGGGACGAACGCCGCCAAGAACTGCGTTGATTCCCGCATACTTCATCAGGTTCTGCAGCACCGATGCAACGAGCAGGATAATGACAAAGGACGGTAGCACCACACCCAGCGTCGCACACAGCGCACCCCAGAAGCCGCCCTGTGAAGCGCCGATGAAGGTAGCCATATTGATGGCCAGCGGGCCGGGTGTGGATTCCGACACGGCAATGAAGCTGAGAAATTCGCCTTCCGTCAGCCAGCCGTGTCCTAAGACCGTTTCCCGCACCAGCGAGATCATCCCGTAGCCGCCGCCGAAGGACAACGCACCGATCATAAGGAAATTCCAGAAAAGTTCTACATAGATCACGGCTTCTTCTCCCCCTTCCGCAGCTGCTGTACTGCATACACCAGCAGCCCGGCCGCACCGCTGAACAGGATGTAAAAAATGGAAGAGAATGACACTGCTGCAATGGAACAGCCCACCATCGCTGCCGCAACCGTGGTCAGGATGACGAGATTGAAGACGCTGTGTTCCAGCTGCTTCAGCATCTTCAGGCCCGCCGAGAGGATCAGATAGATCACACACACCTGAATGCCGTGGAACGCACTTGCCACCACCGAAAGGCGGAGGAACTGGTCAAAGAACAGCGAGATCAGATAAATGACCGCGAAGGACGGGAGACACACCGCCACCGTGGACGCTGCCGCACCTGCCGTACCCTCGATCTTGTAGCCGATATAGGTGGCACTGTTCACCGCCACCGGGCCGGGCGTAGACTCCGCAATTGCCACCATGTCCAGAAATTCTTCTTTTGTCACCCACTTTTTCTCTTCCACAAATTCATTCTGCAGCAAAGCCACCATGGCATAACCGCCGCCAAACGTGAACGCACCAATTTTAAAAAACGTCCAGAAAAGCTCCTTTGTTTTCGACATAGCTTTCTCCTTTCTTGCGCCTTATTATATCATTTTTTGTTTTCATATGATATACTTTAATGAAATATGCTGCTTTCTTTGGAAAAAGCAGAAAAAGGAGTTTAGGATATGAAAACAAAATTTGGTATCGTAGGCTGCGGATTTCTGGGCAACATTGTGGCCGATGCATGGAAGAACGGTCTGCTGCCAGACTACGAGCTGGTGGGCGTGACCAGCCGCACCCGTGCTTCGGCAGAAAAAACTGCCGAAACAGTGGGCTGTGCCGTGTGTGACGATGTGGATGCCCTGCTGGCGCTGGAGCCGGAGTACATCGTGGAGACTGCTTCGGTGGAGGCTGTGCGCGCCATGGCTGTGCCTGTACTGAAAAAAGGCGTGAATCTGGTCATTATTTCCATTGGTGCCTTTGCGGACCTTGATTTTTACGAGCAGGTCAAGGCCGCTGCCGTGGAGGGCGGTGCCAAGGTGCATCTGGCAAGCGGTGCCATTGGCGGCTTTGATGTGCTGCAGACCGTCACTCTGATGGCCGAGGCGCAGAAGCTGGCCGAGACGGCAGGCATTGAGACGCACACCGGAGCCAAGGGCTTCCGCAACACGCCGGTATGGGCCGACCACCTGCTGACCGATACCGAAAAGACCACCGTGTTCACCGGCAATGCCAAGCAGGCCATTGCCACCTTCCCCCGCCGCGTGAATGTGGCTGTTGCCACCTCGCTGGCCACCACCGGCCCGGAGATTACCGGCGTGACCATGCACTCGGTACCCGGCTGGGTGGGCGACGACCACTGCATCACCGCCGAGATCGAGGGCGTGAAGGCCGTGGTGGATATCTGCTCTTCCACCAGCGCCATTGCCGGTTGGAGCGTAGTTGCCCTGCTGCGCAACCTCTCCTCCCCCGTATGCTTCTATTAAAGGAGGACTTTACTGATGTTCAACAAACTGGTGGTCATTGAGCCGGTAAGCCTGATTCCTTCCGCCGAGGAAGCGCTGCATCAGTACGCAAAAGAAGTGGCGCTGTACCGCGATATCCCGGCCAGCGATGACCAGATCGTGCAGCGCATCGGAGATGCCGATGCCGTGCTTCTGAGCTACACCTCCCGCATGGGCAAAAATGTGATCAAGCGCTGCCCGAATATCCGTTACATCGGCATGTGCTGCAGCCTGTATTCTGAGGAAAGCGCCAATGTGGATATCGCCTACGCCCGCACCCGCGGCATCAAAGTGCTGGGCATCCGGGACTACGGCGACCGCGGCGTTGTGGAGTACGTCCTGCATGAGCTCACCGGCATCCTGCACGGTTTTGGGATGCCCATGCTGCGGGACGAGCCGGTGGAGATCACCGGGCTGAAGGCAGGCATCATCGGGCTGGGTGTGTCCGGCAAAATGATCGCCGATGCGCTGCAGTTCATGGGTGCCGACATTGCCTATTACAGCCGCACCCGCAAGCCGGATGCCGAAGCTGTGGGCATGGCCTATAAGCCGCTGGCACAGCTGCTGACCGAGAGCGAGGTGGTGTTCACCTGCCTGAACAAGAACGTACTGCTGTTGGGCAAGGACGAATTTGCACAGCTGGGTGCAGGCAAGGTGCTGTTCAACACCTCCATCGGCCCGGGCTTTGACTCTGCTGCTCTGGAACAGTGGCTTGCTCTGCCGGGCACCCACTTCTTCTGTGACACCCGTGCCGCTGCCGGCCCGGTGGGTGAAGACTTCTTTGCCCGTGAGAATGTGCATTGCGCGAATGTTTCTGCCGGACGCACCAAGCAGGCTTTTGTGCTGCTGAGCCAGAAGGTGCTGGCAAATATCCGCACTGCACTGGGAGAATGATATAAAAAGGAAACGCTTCCCGGCCGGGGAAGCGTTTCCTTTTAGGCTTTATTCAAAATTGTTGTGATCTCTTCCAGATTCGCCGCAAATCGGATGCCCCGCTGACGCTGCGGCGTGGAAAGGCCTTTCTCGATCATTTTGGCAAGCAGTGCTTTCAGGCTGTCGTAGTAGCCGTTCAGATCATACAGGATGCAGGGCGCGTCCAACTGGCCCAGCGAGACCTTGGACATTACCTCTGCGATCTCTTCCAGCGTGCCGGTACCGCCGGGGAATGCGATAAAGGCATCGCCCAGCTCGATCATCTTCGTCTTGCGCTCGGTCATGTCCTTGGTGACGATCAGCTCGGTCAGGCCATCGTGCTGCAGCTCCTGCTGCACAAAGAACTGCGGTTCCACACCGGTCACCGTGCCGCCTGCGTCCAGCGCGCTCTGGGCAAGCTGACCCATCAGGCCGCTGCGGGAGCCGCCGTACACAAGGCGGTGCCCGTTTGCACCGATCCAGCTGCCCAGTTCCCGGACAGCTTCCGCCAGCGCAGGATCATTGCCCGCATTTGCTCCAAGATAGACCGTGATGTTCATGGTATTTCCCCCTTTGTTTTTTCCATTTTACCACGCAGCGGGCCGATTGAAAAGGGCCATCCCCTTGCAAATGCAGCGGCACTGTGGTATTCTTGAACGCAGAAAAAAGGGAGCCTGCAAAAGCAGGCTGAGAGTGGGCTGTTTGCCCAGACCTGTGACCTGATTTGGACAATGCCAACGTAGGGAGATACTGCTGCTTCAAAGTGCGGAGGTGCCTCCTTGCGGGCATTTCCGCATTTTTTGCAAAGGAAGTTGTAACCATGAAAACTGCATTGACGATTGCCGGCAGCGATTCCAGCGGCGGTGCTGGCATCCAGGCCGATATCAAAACCATGACTGCAAACGGCGTGTACGCCATGAGCGCTATTACCGCACTGACTGCCCAGAACACCACAGGTGTGACCGGCATTTTTGAAGCCACGCCCGAATTTCTGGCACAGGAGATCGATGCCATTTTTACCGACATCTACCCGGATGCCGTCAAGATCGGCATGGTATCCTCGGCAGAGCTGATCGGTGTGATCGCCGAAAAGCTGCACACCTACGGCGCAAAGCATATCGTGGTGGACCCGGTGATGGTTGCCACCTCCGGCTCCAAGCTGCTGCGGGACGATGCCGTGCAGGCACGGACCGAAAAGCTGCTGCCCATGGCAGAGGTGGTCACCCCCAACATTCCGGAGGCTGAGATCCTTTCCGGCATGAAGATCACCGATGCGGCCGGAATGGAGGCCGCTGCAAAGCTGATCAGCGAGAAATACCACTGTGCCGTGCTGTGCAAGGGCGGCCACCAGATCAACGATGCCGACGACCTTCTGTGGCGGGACGGCTGCGGCAAATGGTTCCGCGGCAAGCGCATTGCAAACCCCAATACCCACGGCACCGGCTGCACCCTGTCCAGCGCCATTGCATCCAATCTGGCAAAGGGCTATGATCTGGATGCATCTGTGGAGCGCGCAAAGGCCTACATTTCCGGCTGTCTTTCTGCCATGCTGGATCTGGGCCATGGCTCCGGCCCCATGAACCACATGTTTGCACTGAAGGGAGAGTTTGTGGGTGAGTGAGCAGACCTTTGTGCAGCAGCTGGTACAGGAAAGTCTGCCCGTGTGGGAGAAATGCCTGCACTCAGAATTTCTGACCCACCTTGCGGATGGCACACTGGATGAAGCCTGCTTCAAGGGCTACATCGTGGAGGACAGTCTTTACCTGCGGGAATATGCCAAGGTGTTTGCCTGGGGCATGACCAAGGCAAAGGATATGCAGACCATCCGCACCTACTATTCCCTGCTTTCCTTCGTGAATGAGAGCGAGGATGCAGCCCGCCTGCACTATCTCAAGCACTTTGGACTGACCGATGAAGGCATCCAGAGCCTGCCGCTGCGGCCGGAGACCCGTGCCTATGTGGACTCTATGATCGAAGCCGCCAAAAACGGCGAGGGCGCAGCTGAGTGCATGATGGCCTGCCTGCCCTGTATGCTGAGCTATGGCTGGATCTTCCAGAAACTGCTGGAAGAAAAGCCTTCCGTGCAGGATACCCTTTATGGTGCACTGGTGGTGGACTATGCTGGCAAGGGCTATGAGGCGGCCTGCCGCGACTGGGCCGCGTTTGCAGAAAAAGTCTGCGAAGGCCTGAGCGACGAGCGCCTTGCCCGCTGCCGCGAGATCTTCCATGCCTGCTCAGAGCACGAGCTGAACTTCTGGGCCATGGTAGCTTCCCCGCGCAGTGACCTGTAATTTTTCCTAAAATATAAAATGCACCCGGCCTGCGGGCAGAACCGCAGCAACCGGGTGCATTTGTTTTGTTCAGGGTTTCGTGGCCGCAGCCGCAGGCATGAGCCTTCGTGCCGGAAACAAGGGAGCCCTAAAACAAAAACTCCCCCGGCTCTTCTGCCGAGGGAGTGGAAAAGAAAAACGCCCCTAACAGAAGAACTCTCTTCTGTCAAGGACGAATAAAATATGGCCTTTTATCCGCGGTGCCACCCTGACTTCATGGGCATGACCCCATGCACTTGGCGGGATGCCAACACATCCCCGGCAACTGACGTATGCCCTACGTTGCAGAATACTGTGCGGCGAAAGTTCTCCGCAGTTCCCTGCACCCTCAGCGGTCCATTTCGGGAAAATATAACGCAAAGTCACACTTTCCTTGACGAACTGTTTCCGGTCTGCTTCTCAGCTGCGCAGGCTCTCTGTACAGGCATGGTTCGCCGTTATCTCCGCTTCAACGGTTTAGTGTATTGAATTTGGCTATATTAAACCACGGATTTTTCGTTTGTCAATACCTGTTTGCAAATTTTTCAAAATCAGCCTATGTCCACAGTGGGTTCAGCGCTTCCGGCGGCTGTTCGTGCTGGAAAACTTCACCGCTTTTGCCGGCCTGCGGCGGCTGTGCAACGCACTGTAGTAGCCAAAGGCAGTGCCGCATAAGCCGCCCACAATGTGCATGAAGTTTGCTACATTGTCATGCACAAAAATGATATCGTACACCTGCTGACCAAAGTACAGCGCTGCAACCAGCAGCATGGTGACCGGGATGCCGCCGGAGAAGCCCGCCAGCGACGAAAGCATGATAAGCATGAACACGATGCCGGACGCGCCCAGCAGCCCCGAACGTGGGAACAGCACGCATTGCAGCACGCCGGTGACCAGAGCGGTGAACACCATGCCGCACAAAAGCGGCTTGCTGCCGTACTTTTCTTCCATTGGCGGGCCAACAACGAGCAGCAGCAGCATGTTATTCAGAAAGTGGTCCCAGCTGGCATGGCCCAGCACATGGCCGAACAGCCGGATGTAGAACAGCGGGTCCTTCAGCGAGGAGCGGTAGACACAGAACAGATGCATCGTCGTCCACCCATCCGTCCACTGGTCGAGGAACAGCACCAGAAGTGACAGCAGGAAAAATGTGAGGATCACCGGGGAGTTGTACTGCAGTTCCAGTTTGAGTTTTACTTTTTTCATCCTCTTGTCTCCACCCAGTATTCGCCCATGCTCTGGCCGGGCTGGTTCGTCACTTCATCCTTGAGGTAATCGCCAAGGCCGCAGCTTTCCGGCTGCCATGCAAGGGCTGATTCCACCGTGGGGTACTCCACCTCGGCATACCAGAACTCGGTGGGCTGGCCTTCGTCCACATGGTTCACTTCCAGCACAGAACCGTCCGGCAGGGTGTAGCTGCGGCGCAGCTTCGGGATGAGAGGTTTAGCGATAATCTTGTATTCCAGATCATCAAACAGTTCTTTGTCGATGCTGCGCTCGATCTCCTCACGGGCAAGGCCGCCCCCGGATTTGAAGCAGAGGATGTAGTCCGTTCTGCCGCCGGTGAGGGCTTCTTCCCGGATGCGCACAGTGGGCCGCACGCTGATATAGCCCTGCCGCATGGCAAATTCCTCCCTGAGGGGCAGCCCCTCCGGCCAGCCCTTCACCATCCATTTGCGTTCGATTTCCATAATGCATCCCTCTTTCATGCGGTTTTTTGGCATTTCTTATTTATAATAACATGATTTTGTGCTATTATAAAGGGTAGATTTTTACTCCTTCAGTCTGCTTCGCAGCCAGCTCCCTCAGTGAGGGAGCCTACCCGCACGGTAAGCGTGTCGAGCGAACGCGGGACGAAGGGAGTTCGTCCATGATAAGGAGAACCATATGAAAGAACGCGCTTACCCTGTGTATACTGTCAACAAACACGCCGAAGGCCTGCTGGTGGGCGGGCATCCATGGGTGTACGAGAACGACATCCTCAATTCCCCGGAAAATGAGCCGGAAAACGGCACTCTGGCCGATGTGGTCAGCACCAAAGGTTCCTACCTTGGCACCGGCTTTGTCTCGCTCAAGAGCAAGATCCGCGTGCGGCTGATCTCCCGCAATGCCAACGACACCTTTGATGCTGCGTTCTGGCGCCGCCGGGTGGAATATGCATGGAACTACCGCAAAACCGTGCTGGAACCTGCAGACCTTTCTGCCTGCCGCGTCATTTTTGGCGAAGCCGACCAGTTCCCCGGCCTGACTGTGGACCGGTTCAGCAACATCCTCGTCACGCAGACCCTGAGCGTGGGCATGGAAAAGCTCAAGCCCGTCCTCTTCCCCATTCTGGCAGAAGTCCTGCGCGCCGACGGCCAGACCATCGACGGCATCTACGAGCGCAACGATGAGGCTCTGCGCGCAAAGGAAGGTCTTGAGCAGAACAAAGGCTGGTTTGAGCTGCCCGGTGAGACTCACCCGGCAGGCACCCAGACCGAGATCTGCGAGAACGGAGTTTACTATCATGTGGATTTCGAGAACGGCCAGAAGACCGGCTTCTTCCTTGATCAGAAGTACAACCGCCGGGCGGTGGCACGCCTTGCTGCAGGCCACACCGTGCTGGACTGCTTTACCCACACCGGCAGCTTTGCACTGAACGCCGCTGCGGGCGGCGCTGCCCGTGTGACCGCCGCCGACATCAGCGCCGAGGCCATTGCCATGGCGCAGCGCAATGCCCAGCGCAACGGTCTGACCAATATGGACTTTTTGTGCGAGGACACCTTTGAGCTGCTGCCCCGCTTGGAAAGAGAAGGACACCCCTACGATTTTATCATTCTGGACCCGCCGGCCTTTACCAAGGCGCGCCGCACTGTGGAGAACGCCATGCGCGGTTACAAGGAGATCAACTACCGTGCCATGAAGCTGCTGCCCCGCGGCGGCTATCTGGCAACTGCCAGCTGCTCCCACTTTGCCACCGAGGAGCTGTTCATCAAGATGCTGCGCGCCGCTGCAAAGGATGCGCACCGCCAGCTGCGGCAGATCGAGGTGAAACAGCAGGCACCGGATCATCCGATCCTGTGGGGTGTGCCGGAGACGAATTATCTGAAGTTCTTCCTCTTTCAGGTGATTTAACGATTTGAATACCCTCCGTTTCACTCTGGGTATCTTCAGCGGAAGTTTTATTTTTAATATTTGAGCTTCCGGAAAATCTGCGGATTTTCCGGAAGCTCTTTTTTCACAAAGCGGGGCCGTAACGGGCAATGGCACCGTATATTAAAAACACATTTTCACCAGAAGGGACCCCATCGGGTAAATGCATCTTTTTGCTGCGCTGCCTGAACCCTCTCAGTCAAAGCCTGACGGCTTTGCCAGCTCCCCCGAGGGGGGAGCTTTATGAGCAGGGACGGAAAACAACGATCTTTTCCGATGATGAATAAACTTACCCGGCAGCTGGATAAAAGCTCGCCCTTCGGGAGAGCTGGCATTGCGCAAGCAATGACTGAGAGGGTTTTTCCCATCGGGCGGAGAGGGTTCGTTCTCTTAAAAAGTCATACCAAGTGCGGATGCTCCAAAAATGCAGGAAGCTGTTTGTACAGAATCGTCAGATTTGTCAATTGCCTTTTTGGCCCGCCGGGGCTATAATCAAACCATAGACAGCAACGGCGCTGTG
>OOCP01000129.1_pt1 | contig 95222 bp, 91 predicted proteins | sample 1671511 | NCBI WGS metagenome assembly OOCP01 (sample SAMN06348164, study PRJEB24527) | human gut metagenome | biome: human gut; feature: ankylosing spondylitis patient; material: feces | host: Homo sapiens | place: China | collected 2015-10 | reverse complement strand
TTCTCTGGCTCCCATCCTATCCGTTCCCATCCTTACCCCTGCGGGGGTAGGGGGATTTGATCGGATAGGATTTGATAGTTCCGTACTTGATAAATCAGTTCTTGATGGATAGTTACTTGATTCTTCTTTATTTAATTGGGCGGGTTCTTCCTGAACAGGCGTGACCAATGTTGGATTTACCTGTACGGGATTTTCCCGTATAGGTTTTTCCTGTGCAGGTGTTGGCTCTTTAGGCTGCTCCAGAATGGTGTACTCGATCGAACCAAGCTGACCGTTTGCACCTCTCACGCGCTCACGGATCAGATAGCCGTGTTCCTCCAACTCTCGGATGCCGCCGCTGATACTGTCGATGCCGTCCTTGCAGATACGGGCAAGCCCCTTCATGGTGTAGTCCCAGTTCTCTGGCAGGGACAGCATGAGGGATAGAAGTCCCTTTGCTTTCAGCGACAGGGACATATCCCGCAGATGATGGTTTGACATGACCGTGTAATCTCTGGTCTTTTCAATGCGAAAAACTGCCATGCCTGATACCTCCTTCCTCATGGTTTGAAAAGTGTTGATTTTCGGTGTTTCCTCCGTCTGTATCTCTCCCATACCCTTCACATGGGAAAACATCCATGCCCCTTTCGGTTCGTGGCACAGAGGGGAAGGAACAGCGGATTTTCCACCTTTTTTGATACAGTTTTCAGTTCCCTACAATTCACGGTCTTTGTGGTCATAGCGGAGGTTGCCAGCTATGACCTTCGCATGGTTCTTTATTTTGATAAATCCCTTGTCCTGGTTCTCCAGGGCCTTTCCGTATCCGGCTTCGGTCAGGAACAGGCGCATTTTATCACCCTTGTATCCCATGGGGGACTCATGGGAGAGGACGTCAAAGACGATCATGTGGCGGGTATCGGGATCGAACCGCTCCAGGGCCATGATATCGTGACCGGCCATCTTCTGGGCACCGGATTGCTGCCTGGCCTCCGCCAACATTTCCCCGATAGTCCTTGCCTTGCCGGGCAGACGGTAATTCTTCTGAACATCCCGGATCACATCCATGCACTCCTTATCGGAGAGAGGACGGAGCTTTTTCAAAAGGCCTTCCGCCGTGTCCTTCATGGCCTTGTCAGGTGCATAGCGCCAGGTCATGTAAATCTCATTCAGAGCGGCCCCCTGGCTGGTGCCCTCGACCTGATAGATCATCCTTTTTTCAGCTTCACTTAAATTCATTTATCCGGCTCCTTCCTAAAATGGGCAATAAAAAAGCCACAGGTTTTTTATGCCTGCGGCTTGTGCCATGCTTCGCTTATGTGGGAGCGGAAGACAACAGAAAAGGGATACCATTCGTGAAAATAGTATCCCTGCTCTGTAAACTTATTCAATTTTTGATGGTTGCATTGTCTGTCACTGTCCACAAAACCTTGATTTTACTTGTTTTTCTCAACCATCCTTATCAAAGCCTTGCATTGCAAGGGTTTCCGGGGTTATTGTGATATGCTCTGAAATTACAGATTGTGGCAAATCAGAGCAAGATTGAGCAAGTTGTTACTACCTGTTAGTAGTAAATTTGGTAGTAAAATGGGGTTAGATCACTACTAAGAATTTTTAATTTCAATTTGTGGCTTACACTCTTTATCTTGAATTTTTTGACGTGTTCCATCAATATGTTCTTCCCTCCAATCATTCACCATTTTGTAAACACATAAGTTCCGCTGCAAATTATCCAGAAGTTCAATCCCCACATAATTTGTGCAGGAACCTAATGCGAATGAACCTGTTGCTTTCTTTGAATTTCCGAAACATTGTTTCAGGAATCTATGACTTAACTAATGATATATTTTGTACCCTTGCCTTTTCCTTCCACTGTGATCACACCTTTTTCGCACATACCTTTCAGTATCTTTGTTGTCTTTGATTTACCAAAAGGTACATACGGTGCAACTTCGCTGATCGGCTTCAGCATCGTCTTGCTCAAAAGCTTATAAACTACAATTTCATCTTCTGTCAGATCAGCATTTTTTTCAAATATCGGAAGCACAATTTTTATAGCATTTTCCGAAACTTCAAAATCCGGTTTTATCAAAGCTTCCGCATAGAGTTGTTTTATTCTTGTAATTCCCGTTCCAAATATCTCTACGAATCCTAATCTATAAAATACATTGGCAAGATTTCTATTTCTTAAAGCAGAAAGCTTTCCAAACAGATATTCTTCCTCTGTGATTCCAGACGGTAATCCACCAGGAGAAACAATTTCGATTCGATCATCAAACATCGAAACTCTGATTTGTGAATCCACATCCCATACTCTATGAATCAGAGCATTGGCGATTGCTTCTCGAAAAGCAGCTTCCGGTATTTTCTCCATTTTCTTTCGATCGGCACCTTGTATTACTTCGTATTGATAATAGTCTCTGAATACCTCGATTGCCTTTTCATATACCTCTAAAACCGATACATTTTCAAAGGTTGATCTCTTTTGAATGATACTGATATTTTCTCCGAATTTGACAATATCAATTCCGGGGAAATGATTTTTATCTGCCAAAATTCCTGCCGCATTATTGAATCCATTTACATCGTCATATAAGTTTAATGTTTTCAGCGTATCCTTATCAAAATTTTCAATCCGTACAGTTTCTTTCAGTTTACGATGTAAAATTTCAAAGGACAGTTCCTGATCTTTGCAAGGCAATTCTTCAAATCGAATGTTCTTTCCATCCAATACCAGCCTTGAAAACTCCAGAGTGTCTACTTCTATCGTTGCTGTATCATTCCGCTTGTAGGCTTTCGATTTATATAGATACGGCTTCTGAAGTCCACTTTTCACAGTAAGTTTTATCGTCTGGTCATTATTCTGTATTTCAAGCGTATAGTCCGGCTGCGGTGTAATGCTGTCATTGATTTTATTTTCAATATCCAGACAAGCTTGCTTGACATCCGGCAAACCTTTTATATTTCCATCATCATCTACACCAAAAAGAATGGTTCCGCCATCATAATTTGAAAAGGCACTGACTGTTTTTAAAAATGTGTTCGTAATCGTTTCCTTGAACTCCACTATTCTTGTTTCACGCATATCAATCGCCTCCATTTCGTTCTTATTGAATATATTATATGCAGAAATACGCAAAAAGGCAATCGTATTTTTTTACGATTGTTTTTTTGATTGTCTTGTATTCATAATGTGAACTTCCTCGATAATTAACTCTCGTCTCTGAACGGCGAGGATGCCAAGCGGAGCGTCTATAATGGAACACCCATATCTCAGGAAGAGTTAGAATGCAAGGCTATCATTGATCATCTGCATACCGATAATCCTGCCTGGGGAGCTCGTCAAATGTCTTTACAGCTGAAAATGCGTGGTCATCAGGTGGGACGCCGGAAAACGCGCCGCTATATGATTGAAATGGGGATTGATCCGATCTATCCAAAGATGAATCTTTCCAAACGTATGCAACAGGCAAAAGTCTGCCCGTATCTGCTTCGTAACGCCGTTATCGACCGTCCAAATCAGGCATGGTCAATCGACATCACCTATATCCCCATCAAGCACGGCTTCCTGTATCTGACAGCCATCATTGACTGGTATAGCCGTTGTATTGTTGGCTGGGAGATAGATGATACCTTGGACACCAGAATGGTCATAAACGCGCTGAAAAAAGCTTTCAAGGTGGCAAAACCCCTGATTCTGAACTCTGATCAAGGATGTCAGTTTACAAGCACCGAGTACATAGCATTTCTCAAAGAAAACCATATCCGTCAGAGCATGGATGGAAAAAGCCGCTGGGCAGACAACATCATGATTGAACGCTGGTTTCGTAGCTTCAAATATGAGGAAGGCTATCTTACGCAGTATGCCAATATCCGGGAAGCACGAGCGGCTATCAAAAGCTATGTACATACCTACAACTTTGAGCGCTGTCATTCAGCGATCAACAATCAGACACCCGCATCATATTATTATCCGGCACTGCTGATTGATCATGCTGCTTAACGGGGGCACCTCCCTAATTCAGCTACAGATATCGGTTCATTATAAAATGCTTGAATTTTTGTCTTGACAACTGAACCACTATAGCGCAAGAACTCAAGAGATTTTTTTCTAGCTTCTGCTATGCGACTATGAACTACTTCATAATTTATATCGTTCAAATTACCCTTATCTTCCGCTCCACTTACCAGCATATGGTCAGTCAAGCCAAACAGGGCAAGAAGCTCTTTTATTTTAGTATCACACTGTTCTCTAGAGAATACGCATAACGGCTTACTGTATTGAACAGCAAATATCGTTCCATGGAGCGAATTTGTCACAACACATTCTGCATATTTCGTAAGGGACAAAAACTCTTCAACCCCTGCCTCATAGAACATTCGGCGATTAGTCTTTTCAGCATTTTTTGCGCGCAAACTAATTTCAACGATCTTCCAGCCATTTTCTGCTGCAAGCTTCTCTGCATAAGCCTCCATATGAGGATTATATCTACGCGAGTAAAGTAACAGATACTTCTCATTTTCCAGCCGTTCGTCCGCTATTTTGTCGTACTCATTACTTGTCAGCAATAATGTTGGATCAATTACCCTTTGAACTGGAACATCTACATGAGAAGCGACATATGGTATCATTTGATTTTCTCTTAAGCCAATCGCATTAAAATTTTTCAGCCTTTCGTTCAACTTTTGATAATCGTCCTGCTCAAAATGTGAATCTGCAAAACTTGCGGCATACGCAACGCTATTCTTTTTCATACAATCATAATTTGCGAAATATCCATCATCGAAGCCTTCAAACTCATCAATGCAAAAGATCGTATCACTTCCACATACGAAGCCTGTAATGTTTTCATCCATAGAAATATCATCAAAACGCATGAATGATTATCCCCTGTCAATTCTTTTTTTACTATTTTTTAAGCTTCTAAAAGTTCTTCCAGATATTGAATCGGGCGCAAACTAACTACAAACCTTTTCTTTCTCATCGACAGCTTATGCCTTGTTATTTGTGCCGGTTTCAAACATCATGCGTAAAAGTAACATTGTGAGCTTAGATGCTCTATATGCTAGAGGCGACGTGGATACGCCTGTAAGAATAAGGATTGCATTTTAAAGTCTCGCAGATATTTGTAATTATTTCCGAATCAACATTCAAAAGAAACTCCGAATCAAACATTCGTAGATCGTCGATGCTATCAAATTCCAAAATTGCATTTGGGTTTTTCATATGTAAACGGAGCAAAACGATCAGATTTTCCTGCTGCTAGTATAATCGCATTTTTCATTTTACCTTCTCCCTATCAACGCTTTTACTTTGAACATTAAAGTTAAAACTAGATACAGGAGCATGGGGGGTTCTCTTTTCCTTTGGTGGCAATGTCATATAATCATTATAGAGATATTTCAAAAAAGCATCATAGTTCTTTGTTCCGTAAAATTTATGTCCCTCAAAATCATACTCCGCTCTATCCAAAAACCAACTCTTTGGCATTCCATATCGTATTTTTGCTGGATGTGCATTTTTCATATAGAATTTCCCAAATGCCGGAAACAACAAGGTTCTCACTCTGTTTGGTGTACTATTATTGCTTCTGCTCGCCATCTTTTCAACTCTTCCATATACCCACTTGACCGGAATCACCGAGAGAAAGCTATAAATTGCTTTTTTCATGCCTGTCTCATTAACTTTTCCTACACGAGAATACAATATTTTCCTTAAAAAGAAGCACCATAAATCTTGTAGTTCCATTCCGAGCACACTTTTGGGGCAATCATCAAGAACAAAAATGTCTACAAAGACGCCGGTTTTTCCTTTCATGTGTTCCTGTCCTGCTCGGACAAATGAAGTTCCGGTCCTACGCAATTTTCCATATTGCCAAAGATATTCTGGATCATTATAGTGATCTTGAAAGTAGCAAACAGAAGCATCCATTTCATCCGCAACTGCCCTGAATTTCTCATACTCTTCCCGAAGCATTGCAATATCTGAATCGTCATCCCATGGAATATAACCTTTGTGCCTAACAGCACCTAGTAATGTTCCGCTAGTAATGCAATATTTAATACCATGCTTTCTACAAACACGATCGAACTCAATTAGTAAATCTAATTCTAACAACTGCATTGTTCTAAATTCTTGTGGTGTAAGTTTCTTAGCAGCATCCATCATGTTCTCTCCTCTGCCATGTTATCCCCGCTCAAAAAAATAAAATATCCACTTCACAAATTAATCTCTTTTCAAAGAGGTGGTTATTAATTGATATTCATTTAATGTTTTCAGATACTCCATGAACTTTTCCTTATTTTCAATAGCTGTTGTTGTTGGTCTACCCAGATTTTGTCTTGATCCAATAGCACACTTCACCTCTATTAAACTCAACTTTTTTCGTTTTCTTGCTTTCTTAAGTTCTCTTTCCAAATCATCAAATGTATCAACACAAACTGCATGTGGATAGCCACAGGCTTTCGCAACTTTTGTAAAATTAACAGAAGCCGCTGTTGGCATGCCTCCAACTGTTTCATGCGCTTCATTGTTAATGATTACATGGATCATATTTGCGGGGGCAGTAGAACCTATTATCGCCATAGCTCCCATATGCATAAGGGCTGAACCATCACCATCAATACACCATATCTTTGTATCTGGCTCATTTAGTGCTATACCCAGAGCAATAGAAGACGTATGCCCCATTGATCCTACTGTCAGAAAATCATACTGGTGCCCCTGTTCATTTGCTGTCCTTATTTCAAAAAGTTCTCTGGATGCCTTCCCAGTAGTTGAAATAATTGGATCTTTTTTAGAATTTTTTACAATAAGCCGAATAACATCTTCTCGCAGCATTTTGTTATGATTTTTGTATGAAATCTTTGTATCCGTAGAAATAGCTCCTTTACTGACTACAAAAGCTACATCTTTTCCAACTGCCAATTTTTTCCTAAAGCATTCCATCTGCTGCTCTACTTCTTTATCCGTTGTTTCTTTGCGGATTACAAAAGCTTCTATCCCCATATCTTCGAGAAGTTTTAAAGTAATCTCTCCCTGATAAATATGTTGAGGTTCATCATGTATTCCCGGTTCACCTCTCCAGCCTATAATAAATATCATGGGTATCGCATAGACCTTATCATTTAACAACGATGCAACAGGATTAATAATATTTCCTTCTCCTGAATTCTGCATGTATACTACAGGTATCTTACCTGTGGACAGATAGTAACCAGCTGCTAAAGCTGTGCAATTTCCTTCATTTGCCGCTATTATATGATGGTTCTCATTGATTCCATATGTTGCCATCAGGTAATCACAAAGTGCTTTTAATTGTGAATCCGGCACGCCTGTATAAAAATCTGATCCTATAATCTGTACTAGCTTTTCTGCTTTCATAAGCTCTTTGCACTCCTTACTCTCTTTCCACACTTGTTATAGTGTATCGATTAATGTAATAATATCCTTAATCGGAAGTAGTCGGTCATCCACTTCTTTCGCTCTATGATATTTCAATATTTCTCTTGCTGTATCCTGCATGGCAGGAAATGCACTGCGAGTCAACTGATTCGCATAAATCACAAGGTTCACCCCATGAACTGCCAGTTCCTCTTCCGTAATCGTATTGAAAGAGGAGGGAACCACTACTAAAGGTGTTTCCGTATTTACCATCCTGAACTTATCACAAAATTCCAGTATCTCCGCTGGATCTTTTTTTCTGCTATGAATCATAATTCCATCTGCACCTGCTTTAACAAAAGCAGTTGCACGCTTTAAAGCATCTTCCATTCCGCGTTCCAGAATAAGACTTTCAATTCTTGCAATGATCATGAAATCATCTGTAAGCTGGGCATTTTTTCCTGCGCGTATCTTCTGGCTGAAATGTTCTATACTATCCTGGGTCTGTGCCACATCTGTCCCAAACAGCGAATTTTTCTTAAGCCCCGTTTTATCTTCAATGATCACAGCTGAAACTCCCATTTTCTCAAGAGACCTCACTGTATATACAAAATGTTCTGTCAGCCCACCTGTATCTCCATCAAAAATGATAGGTTTTGTTGTTACCTCTGTAACATCATCAATTGTTCTAAACCGGCTTGTCATATCAACAAGCTCAATATCAGGTTTCCCTTTAGCTGTGGAATCACAAAGAGAAGAAATCCACATGGCATCAAATTGATCCAATCTTCCCTCATGCTCAACCACTGTTTTCTCTGCAATAAGACCTGTAATTCCATTATGAACTTCCAGTGCCTTTACAATCGGTCTAATGCCAAGTAACTGCTTTAATCGCTTCCGTCTGTACTCTGGCATAGCAAGTCTCGCCCTCATTTTCCTACTGAGTTCTTTAATCTGTGGATCATATGTATATGGAATATCAATGATCTTACCACCGTAAGCTTCCACTGCTTTTTTTGCATTTTCGCGGATTGCTTTCATAGGTCCTTTACACCAATTATCTCCATGTATAACATAATCCGGCTTTATTTTCCTAATGACCGTATCATACATAATTGAATCCTGTTCGACTACTTCTGACACACCAGTAATTTCTTGCACCATTTTTTTTCTTTCATAAAAAGAAATTGTGGGAAAACGGTCAAACTGTACTAATGCCTTATCTGTCATAACACCAACCACTACGTCTCCATATTTTTGTGCCTCATGGATGATATTTAAATGCCCTGCATGGATCACATCTGTTGTAAAGCATGTATATACAATGCCCATATTTGAATCTCCTCTAATTTGTTCGTTTTATTTGTTTTTTTCTATTATTTCCCTGATAATAAACTCTGCTGTATTATCTATTTCATCAAAAGAAACCTGTTTTGTAAGATTCACGTCAAAAACTTTTTTTACTTTTTGTAACAATTCATTTGTATAAACAAGAACACCATCCTGGACATTCTCTATTCCGTCTAAATAAATAGATTCTTTGTTTTTTTTCCTCATTTCTTCCAAAGAAAAAACAGTTTCATCTATATACGCTCGTGGAGATTCACCACTTCCATCAATAATAACCGGGTATCCACCTATCTCACCAAATACCCCAGGACAATGAAGTTTTGTCTTTTTTCCAGTTCTTACCGCCCCAAGGATTGCCTGAATAATTTCAAAATTACTGGAAGCATTCATCATATTTCTTTTAGCATCAACTGGCATAGGGATATTGCAATTGGATATGATTTTATCAATCCCCAAAGGTAGTGGACTGTCATGGTATCTCATGTCGATCAGCATTGGTACTCCCTCTGTATGACCTTCTTTACTAATACATACATCATGAAAATGGGCAACTGCAAATGTAATATCTATATTCCAAAAGTCTCTAATCGAGAGAATATTGCCTGCCGCAAGCTTAAATCGGTATACCAGATGATTGATGTTACCACTTCCAAAGTCCGGATATGCCTTACCTGCCGATTTCAACCATGGTATCACCACATCTGAATAAGATGTATTAATAACAATCGCATCTGAACCAGTTCTTTCATAAGCCTCCATGATATTTTTTGTATATCGTATAGATAAAGGAGACCAGATTCCATAAGCCCGCACTGTTTTCCACGAAATGCTTCCATATTTCAACCCTGAGTAAGCACGGCTGCTATTGACAATGATATCCGGTACAAAACACTCTATAGCATGCTCAATCGTTTTTATATCGTTTAAATCAACAGTAGCATTTATTTTTACCTGACATTTGTTTTGTCCTCTGATCAACGACGCAACCTTAACGATATTTACATCCGAGTTCATTTTTTCTTCATTTCTTCCAACCACGCAGATTTCCATATTCTCATCCGCCATAGAAACCAGATAATCCAGCAAATAATTTCCTACACTTCCCAGGCCAATGATCATAATTCTGACTTTCCTGTTTTTCAATTCATTTTTCAATTTTTCCAGCTTTTCATTGATTGTTTTCATCTTTTAATACTCCTGAATTTGGTTGAAGTCATCTAATGTATTGCAGTTAACCCAATTTCCCAAGGTAATCAGTTCATACTTGTCTCTCCCAATAGTACGAAAATATTTTTCAACAAAAATCAGATTAGTTCCTTTCCATTCTTCTTTATCTATTTTGCTAAATACTTTTTTTGCTATTTCTTTATCTGAAAATTTCCAGACCTGTCCAGAATTATAAATCGCAAAAAAGGGCTCTTTTATGAGTAATTCATTGTGTCCTGTATCATATATGTATCGGATTTCACCAGCAATATCAAAATACAGCGCAACTGATTTGTCTGCCAGGATTGGATTTCTATTAACAGTAACCACACTTTTATCGGCACTACACACCCTTTGGTAATCGTCTTCATTAAAATATAAATCTCCTTCTGCAAAAACGATCTCATCTGCCCCTGTTTCAAAGGCTTTTTGCAGTCCTAAATAAAGACTATATCCTGAACCATAGGTTGAATAATATGGATTTTCAATCAGAAGAATCCTATCTGAAAACTTTTTAAATGATGCCCTGATTGTTTCGCATAACTCTTTATATCTGTATCCACCCACTATAATAAAATAGTCAAATTCTCTGCTGCGTTCTAACAAAATATACAACAAGCTGTCTTTTAATGACTTATTATGATATAAACACTTAATGACCGGCTTACCTACTGACCGGCTGAATCGTGTAGACATGCCCGCCACCGTTATGATTAAAACTTTCATTTGTTTAATTCCTTTACACACTCTTCAATACCTTGTTCAAGTGTTACTTTCGGCATCCATCCGGTTCTTTCCCGGATTTTATCTGTATTTAACAGTCTCCTTTCCGGATCTGACTTTCTAAATCCTGTAAATACAATCTGTGGATCTTTCTTCCCCATTTTATCCCCACACATTTTTACCAGATTTACAATGGATATTTCCTCATCCGTTGCCACATTATAAATAGAACCATCCAAAGCCTCCGGTGAATCAATCAATGCAATCACAGCCCTGCAAGAATCTTCATTGTAAAGAAATGTTCTCATATTTTTCTTACTATTTTCTAAAAGCTGCACCTTTCCTGTATCCTTTAACTGGTGAAGAATATAAGGGATAATATGTTTTGGATACAATTCATTTTTACTGTAAACATTAGCAAAGCGAATCGAACATCCTTTAATCTTACCTTCATCCACAGCATCTTTTATAAAAAATTCTGTCATAAGTTTTCCAGTAGCATAGCTCGTTCTCTGACTGTGTTCTGCATCAGACATAGTAATAAAATCCGACTCTTTCACTCCATCCGGTGTCCATGACTGCATAGAATATACTTCAGACGTTGAACAATTTATATAAATATCTGCACCATTCTCTATCGCCTGGTCAAGAAACATCTTCATTCCCAGTACATTGGTTGTAAACGTGCGATTTACATGATAAAAATGTTCCGTATGTACCACTGCAGCACAGTTTATGTATACAAGTAAACCATATTGACCCTTTTCTTTTTGTATTTCTTGTTTCAGGCTGTCCATCTGGGCATTATCATTAATATCGTATTGATAAAACGTAAAAAGTGAATTATTGACTATGTCTTCTACTGTATGAAGAGAAGACGCAAAAAAATTATCAAAACCTATCACCTTATGTCCCATTCTGACAAGCTGTCTTGCCAATTCATTTCCTGTCATTCCAGTTACTCCACTGATCACATACAAGTTTTTCATTATCATCATACTCCTGTTAATAACCTTTTTTTATAAAAAGAATCTATTTTATCAGAAAATGCTTTCTGCTCTCTTTCTATATCATAATCAACTGCACACATCTTAAATTCATCTGTTTCTGTATCCCATAGTACAAATTGTGCTCTGGGATTATGATTCCTTGGCTGTCCGACAGACCCTGGATTAATAAACATTGTACGTTTCTTATTTCTGTATTCTATATTATCTACATAATAATATTCACCAAATATATGCGGTAAATGGGAATGTCCAGAAAAAACATAGTCATATTTTTTATATTCTCTTAAATCCTGCCCAGGTCTGATAGCTGTCCACAAATGATCTTTAAGGCTTCCATGAACTGCTAAGCATTTTTTTCCTTCTATAACTACCTCTGTTAATGCTGTTGAATCCATTATGGTATTCAAATAATGCCAACTTTGTGCATTCAGCAATTTTCGCGTATTCTCTGCACATCTTTTCCCTCTTTCAGAAGAAAACATGTCATATTTTTGTTCTATGATTGCTTCCTCATGATTTCCACGAATATTACCGATTATTTCCCATGGAAGATCCATTAAGCAGGTAATCACCTCATTTGAGTGAGGACCATAATCAATAATATCTCCAAGAATGAGCACTTTTTTTATCTGTTCTTTTTCCAGATATTTTACAACTTCGCGAAAAGCTTCCATATTACCATGTATATCTGATAAAACTGCTATTTTCATTAATTTAAACATGCCGTCGCGACATGTCCTCCTTGTATCGCTCCTGCCTTCGGCACAAACAATGCATGAATCTTTTTTGACAGGTTACTTTTTATTTCAGTTCGTTTTAAAATCCAATTGGCGATATCAGAATAGTATGACTATTTCCCGTTTCCGTATTGGCTGTGTTCTCACAGATTCATTTATTATTTTGCATTTTTTCTTTTATATCCAGCTCTAACAGCTGCATCGTCCTGAATTCTTTCGGTGATAATTTTCTTGGCTCTGCCATTTTTCAGTTTCCTTTCCAACTTTAATCAAGCCCACAACAGAAAATAAAATCTGCTGTGGGCTCATACACACTATCTATTCTTTTTTAACCACAGCCTTAGTATTTGTCATTATCCTCATAAGAGATAGTGGATGACGGTTCTTTTTCTCCTGTTTCTCCTGTTGTCTTGCCTGGCTGTGCTGTATGTGATACAGGATCCGCAGAACCATCCTTCAATGTGAATTTCTCTACCAAATCCTTTAAGATCTGTGCCTGGCTGGAAAGTTCCTCACTGGCTGCAGCGCTTTCTTCTGCAGTTGCAGAATTGCTCTGTACAACGCTGGAGATCTGGCTGATGCCTTCATTTACCTGTTTTACTGAAACTGCCTGTGACTCGCTGGCAGAAGAGATCTCCTCAATGGTCTGTGCTACTCCCTGAACGCCTTCGGTCAGCTGCTGCAATGCCTTGGCCGTGTCATTTGCAATCTTTGTACCACGGTCAACTGCGTGAAGAGAACCTTCAATGAGAGCAGAAGTATTCTTTGAAGCTTCTGCTGATTTTCCTGCAAGATTACGAACCTCGTCTGCTACTACTGCAAATCCTTTTCCTGCTGCTCCTGCACGGGCTGCTTCTACGGCTGCGTTCAAAGCAAGAATATTAGTCTGGAATGCAATATCCTCAATCGTCTTGATGATCTTTCCAATCTCACTGGAGCTGTTGCTGATGTCCGTCATGGCAGAAAGCATCTCCTGCATACGCTGTCTGCTTTCTCCTGCCTGTTCTCTTACATTATCAGCCATGTCACTGGCTGCCTTTGCATTTTCAGCATTTTTTTCAACATTATTGGAAATCTCATTAATGGTAGCTGCCAGTTCTTCCACGGAAGAAGCCTGCTCGGTAGCACCCTGGGATAATGCCTGTGCTCCGGAGGATACCTGATCGGAGCCTGCTGCCACCTGATCAGCTGACTGGGTAACACTCGAAAGCGTACTGCTTAAATTATCTCTCAGAAGAACCATAGAGTTATAGATCGCAACAAAGCTTCCTACATAATCCTTTGACATAGAAGAATAAACATTAAAGTTTCCGCGGCTCATCTCTGTAAGGATATTTGTCTCATCTGCCACTACCGCGTTCAGGAACGCTGCTACAGACCGCAAATCATCGGAAAGCTTTCCAAGCTCATCTTCTGCCTTGTACTCGATATCAATATCCATATCGCCGCGTCTCATTTTTTCCATAGCTTCCTGCAACTGTTTTACCGGCTCTACTACGGAACGTATCAGGATCGTTGCCATAATAATGGTAAGGATCAGTGCAACGATAACAATTATGATCCCTACAATAAACAGGATGTTTCTGGTCTCCATGGAAGAATTGTAACTATTATCAACAAGGTCTGTCACCTGATCGCTAAACTGATCCAGAATTCCTTCCAGCTTGGACACTTCCGGGTCAAACTCATCGATAAACGTGAGCCTTGCCTGCTCTTTCGCACGGTCAGAACCAGTGGACAGATACTCTAAGATCTTGTTTGTGACCTCAGAAGTTACCTGAAGCTGTGTATGAAACTGGTTTACCAGTGTCATATCTCCATTATAACTCTCCAGGAACCAGCCTGCGTTCTCCTGAAGGCCGTCTCTATACGAATCAACGTTTGAAAGATATGTTTTTGTGGCGGTGGGGTCATCAGTAATCATAGCCTCCACCAGATTCTGGATTGTTGCCAGCATATAGATTTTTACCTTGTCTACACGTACGATCGCTTCGTGGCTATTTTTATAGAACTGGGTATATCTTGTACTGATATTAACCATTCCATAAAAAAGTGCACCAACTGTTACAAAAAAACAGATGACCACTGCTCCAAAAGCAATCGTGATTTTTTGCTTCATATTACGGTTCTTCATGTTCCTTCCCTCTCTTTGTTATTTCTTTCGTGGAATATTGTGGAATCTAATCCCTATATTTATTATTCGGCAAGTACCGAAAAATCATAAGGGATGTTTGGTTTTTCATTTTTCTCTTTTCATCCATTTGCAAGCTTGCTTTTTACATAGTCCTTGATCATTTTACCGCTGTGTCTATCATCTGGTACTGGCATCTGGATCCGGTCACAGAGAGAAAGCCATTTGTCCAGCGTAAGGACTTCATTTTCCTCCTCTACATAATACAGATCTATGGGAAGGATATCCTTATAAATTGCTGCTGACGGAGAATTCCATTCCTGATATTCCTGCTCTGTAAAACGGATATCACAGTTTTTTTCTCCTTCTGTAACTTTCCTAAATCTGCTGCCTAATACGGTCTTTTCTTCTTTCCGTTCCTTTCTCCAAACCACTGTTCCATCCAGACAAAACTTTAAATAGATTCCTGATCCCAGATCATCTGCGATCACTTCATTTTCGGATACTGCATATAGCTGTATTTCGTTGCTGTCAATATATAAAAGCTCTTCTATTTTTCCCTCTTCTCTGGTTTCTTTCAGGATGCATCCTGTTCTGGCATCGAAAAATACCAGAGTATCACCACAAACTGTAACCGAAGTGATTTCCCTTTCCGGATCTGCAAAACTGCACCAGGATACTTTTCCTGTATCCGTGTTCAGGATCAGCCATCGTTTTTTATAAGTCTGCGGACATAAAATGTTTCTGCCTATAGAAACAGCCCCGCCAAATACCCCCGGAATACCACGTACTTTATTCTTATCCACCATTGTATAGGTTACATGTCCGGAAGTAAGATCTATGCAAAGGATGCTGTTGTACCATGCAGGCATACAATATAGTACATTACCTCTCTGAAAGCCTTTCAGGAATAACGGCTGTTCTATAAAATGCTCTGCATCACGGATCTGTACGGACTCAAACTGATCCTTATCTATATGGTAAATGGCCAGGTTTCTGGCAAAATATGGGACAAGATACAGTCTGTCTTCTACCCGTACAACAGAACGGAACAGATCTCCCTTAAATGCCAATTCTCCCGGAATCTTTCCTATGCAGGAAAGTCTGTCCATTTGTTTATCATAATGAAACAGCAGGTTTACTTTTCCGTGAACAAACCACACTTCTTTTTCATCTTCCCAAAAAGCTCCCGGCCAGCATGGTATCTTACATTCCTTTTCTCTTACCAGGGAATCCTGATATAAAACCGGTTTTCCTGTTTCCCAGAACAACTGGGCTACAGAGCTGTAATCTCCGTAATAGCAGTCACAGGAAGCAATGGCAAGATCAAGATCGTATCCGCTGTCCAGGATTCCCCAGCCTTCTTCTTCATAAGAAGCCAGAAGTTCTCTATATTTCCGTAAAAGCTGGGGCCGCATCACCTCCAGTGTCTGTTCATACAGTGGATGAGGACGCAGCCATAAAGCGAGATCTTTTCTGTTTCTAAAATATTGAAGTACCGCTTCTATCTTCTGCATCATATCTGGCTGGGTCAGAAGTGCCTCTACAGACAGACTATAAAATACAGTCTTTTTCCTGGCTCCGTCAGGTCTGTAAAGACATTCCCTCCATTTTTCTGGAAGAGAACTGTCCTGTCTTTTCGTACTTCGGGCACGTTCAATCTTTGGTGATCCAAAGTTCTGTACCTTCTCTTCCCATTGCTCTGTTGGAACTCCTTTGAGTCCGGAACACAAAATATTGATAAACAGTTCTCTTTCCTGCTCTGTTGCTGTAACAAAGCAGTCTGCATTAATAGTTCCCGGCTCAATGACAAACCCGGTGCTTCCCGCCTGGCGTTTCGCAGATTCTACGTTTCCAGTACATGCTGTAGTATAATAAGGCAGATATACCAGCTGGTCTGCATATTTCTTCAATCTGCTGCTATAAAAATCAGGGTGGACGCTGGTCAATCTATTGTTCTGGTCATAGGGATTGTGGATAAACACCGCATCCGGTTTTTTATCTTCCAGGCGGAATGTGCGGTAATCTGTGACAGGAACATCTTGTGGATACTGATCTCCCTCGTAGTGTTCTACTGTCAGATTCCCATCCTGGTCTTTATCAAAATAGGGGATCGGTACAACATAGGCATCGCAATCCGGATCTTTATCTGCCGCTTTCCAGACGGTTTCCATAGAATCCCACATAGACACTTTATATGGAAGAAAGACAAAACAGAGACGGTCTGTTTCCATATCATTCTCCATACGTTCATATAAAAGTTTCAATTCTTTCTTTATTTTTTTATACCGCCTTGCAATCTGTTTTTTACTGTGAAGATTCTGACTCATCTCATAAAGATCTTCACAATATACTTCCAGAAGGGGGACCAGATCTGCTTTTCCCACATTTTCCAGCTCTGTTCCCAACAAAAGTGCTGTTTCCTGAGATTGTGAAAGAGCATCGATCATCACTTCTTCTGTATTCTGGCCGAATCCCATGAACACTTTTTCATTTGCCCGCATTAAGAGGGCCGCTGTCTGCAAAAGCCTTCTTTTTTCTTTTCTTTTGATCGCCATTTTTACGGTTTCCTCCAAAAATGATCAGATATCCTATCTCTGATAATTTTATCGGCGTTTTCTTTTTTTTTATAACTGTTGTATCAACTTACTGTTTCTTTTTTGAAATCCCCTTATCCATTTTCAACCACCGCCGATAAGGTTAAAAGAAATACTATTCTGATTATTATGAAAAAAGGCGGTGTACAATATGAGCAGTGGTATGGACAGCAGTATTCTGGATACATACCTTTATGAAGAAAACAATCTTTTAGACCAGTTAGACGAAATGCTGGTTGCTGATGAGAAAAACGGTGATTTTTCCACCGATGACGTAAATGAGATCTTCCGTATCATGCATACGATCAAAGGCTCTTCTGCAATGATGGAATTTAATTCGATCTCCACGATCGCCCATCATATTGAAGATGTATTTTTTTATATCCGTGATAAAGGAATCGAAACTCTGGATCCTGAACATAAGAAAGAGCTTTTCAATCTGATGTTCCGTTCAGAGGATTATTTAAGAAGCGAAATCGAGAAAGTAGAACAGGGAGTACCTCTTTCTACTGATATTGATGCGTTCTCCAATGAGATCAATTCTTTTTTGAAGAAGATCAGCGGCGCTGCACCTGCACAGCCGGAAGCTTCACAGGCTGCACCTGCAGCTTCTGGAGCTCCTGCTTCTGCAGCTCCTGCTTCTCTCCCTGATGATAAGGATGCAGCCTGCTTTTTCCATGTTTTTCTGGAAGAAGGCGTGGGAATGGAGAATCTGCGGGCTTATATGATCGTAAATGCAGTAAGGGAATGTGAAGTGACTTTTCGTTTCTATCCCAGTGATATGGAAACAGATCCGGATACTTCACAGAAGATCGCAGAAAATGGCTTTTTCCTTGCTTTTAACTCCAGTGAAGACGCTTCTAAGGCTGAAGGGATTTTAAAAACCCAGAACCACATCCGATCTTATGAGCTTGTAAATGTCCCAAAAGCCGCTCCTCCTGCAAAAGCTGAGGAAAAAAAGGCATCTGTTTCCAAACCCACGGCACCAGCACCTGCATCCACAGATACAGCTGCCGGGAAAGCAGCTCCTATGCTTTCCCATGCCCCGGTCAAGCAGAATCTGATCAGCGTCAACCTGATGAAGCTGGACAGCCTGATGGATATTGTTGGTGAGATCGTGATCACTGAATCCATGGTCACATCTTCCCCTGAATTAAACCTGCTGCCAAGGGACAACAGGGATAATTTTATGAAATCAGCACGCCAGCTGCGTAAGCTCACCAATGATCTGCAGGATATTGCCATGTCTTTACGCATGGTCCCGATTTCCGGCGTGTTCCAGAAAATGAACCGTATTGTGCGTGATATGAAGCAGAGCCTGGGAAAAGACGTCCGTCTGACCATTGTAGGTGAAGATACAGAGGTAGATAAGACGATCGTAGACAATATACAGGATCCTATCATGCATATCGTGCGTAACAGCATGGATCATGGGATTGAAGAAACAGCCCAGGAACGTATTGCTGCCGGTAAGGATCCCCAGGGCGAGATCGTACTTTCCGCTTCCCATACCAGCAGTGAGGTTGTTATCTCCGTTAAAGATGACGGATATGGCATGGATCCCCAGAAGATTCTTGAAAAAGCCCGGTCAAAGAACATGCTGACCAAGCCTGATTCTGAATACAGCCAGAAGGAGATCCTGGGGCTGATCATGCTTCCCGGATTTTCCACCAATACAGAGGTAACTGAATATTCCGGTCGTGGTGTTGGAATGGATGTTGTAAAGAAAAATGTAGAATCCTTAGGCGGTATCGTTTCTGTATCCAGTACCTACGGTGAAGGAACTACGATTTCCATGAAGATCCCGCTGACTCTGGCTATTGTAGATGGAATGAAAGTAACGGTAGGTGATTCTATTTTTACTATACCTATCTCCAATATCCGTCAGTCCTTTAAGGTAAAAGCAGATCAGGTGATCAAAGATGAATATGGCAATGAAATGGTAGAACGTGTTGACCATTTTTATCCTATCGTCCGCCTCCATTCCTTCTATCACCTTCCAACTGAGGTTACCCAGATGGAAGACGGTATCCTTTTATGGGTGGAAGCAAATGACCGTTCTTACTGCCTGTTTGTAGATGATCTGATCGGCGAGCAGCAGGTGGTAGTAAAGCCGCTTCCTGCTTTTCTCAGTGAATTTAACCTGAAAGACCACGGCATCACCGGCTGTACCATTATGGGTGATGGCAATATCAGCATCATTCTGGATATCCTCAGCTTATATTCCATAGCTGTAGAGAATGCGTAAACAGGAGGTTTTAAAATGGCTGAAGTAACAGAAACAAATATCCGGACAGACGTACCGGCTGAAAACCAGTCCGTTGAACGCTGTCTTACCTTTGAGTCGGGAGACATGACTCTGTTTTTAAGTATCAATAACGTAACGGAGATCATCAATGACTGTGCGATCACTCATCTTCCACTGGTACCTGATTATATTAAGGGGATCATCAATCTGCGTGGTCAGATCCTTCCGGTAGTAGATATACGGCTCTATATGGGCAAGCCTGCTTTGGAATATAACAGTAAGACCTGCTTTATTGTTTTAAATGTAGACGATCTTCCTGTATGCATCGTTGTGGATTCTGTGCAGCAGGTGATCGATATTGATCTTCAGGATGTACGTCCGATCCCTATCAAACGCAGACAGAAGCTGTTAGATGGTATGATCACACTTGAAAATGGGACTGTGCTTATGTCTTTTGACTGCAAGTCCCTGGTCAGCTCTTAATGTACTCCCGGAATCTTTTTGTACTTGATTTTGCGAGAAGATTTTTTGTCAGCCGCAAAGGCAGGTGCAGGAAAGACTCCGAGAGTACATCCGATTCCTAAGGAGGTCATACAATGCTTACATTAAGTGACGGGGATTTTAACCGTCTTTACACTTATATCCAACAGCACTATGGTATCAATCTGAGCCACAAAAAACAGCTGATCACCAGCCGTCTTACTAATATGCTGCAGCAGAAAGGGTTTCATAGTTTTACAGAATACATAGATGAGATCATCTCAGGTAAAGATCCTGAGATGGTTTCTGTTATGTTAAACAAGCTGACTACCAACTATACCTATTTTATGCGGGAAAAAGAACATTTTGACTTTCTCCAGAAGCAGATTCTTCCTGAGCTTGCAAACAAGCATTCCCGGGACCGTTCTATTGCGATCTGGAGTGCCGGCTGCTCCTCCGGTGAAGAACCTTATAACATTTCTATGTATCTGAAAGAATATTTTTCCGCTATTCCCGGAAGCTGGGATACCCGTATCCTTGCTACGGACATTTCCCAGCGTGTTCTGGATTCTGCCATGGATCCCAGATATTCCCTTGAAAGCTTAAAAGAGCTTCCGCCTTCCTGGCAGGAACGCTATTTTGTTCCCATAGGAGATAAAACCTATACTGTTTCAGATGCTTTAAGGAAAAATGTGATCTTTCGTTCCTTTAACCTGATGGATCCCATCCATTTCCGCAAAAAGTTTGACCTGATCTTCTGCAGAAACGTGATGATCTATTTTGACCGTCCTACGAAGGCGGCACTGGTAAGGCGCTTTTATGATGCTACCGCTCCGGGAGGCTACTTATTTATCGGACATTCTGAAAGCCTGGATAAGGAAAGCTGCCCGTTTTCCTATATTGAACCGGCTATTTACCGAAAGATCTGATCCCGTAGGTTATCTCATACGTTGTTACAGCTATCTTATTAAGGAGGCATTATGATCATGGATCATAAATTAAAATTAATGGTGGTGGATGATTCACCCTTGTTCCGCACCTGGCTGATCCATTCTCTCTCTGCGGATGACCGTTTCCAGGTTGTAGGATATGCGGTAAATGCCCTTGACGCCCAGGAAAAGATCCCGCTGCTGCAGCCGGATATGCTTACCCTGGATATTGAAATGCCGGGAATGTCAGGCATTGATTTTTTAAAGCAGCTGCTTCCCGTCCACCCTATCCCGGTGATCCTGGTATCTTCCCTGAACCTGAGGGTTTTTGATGCCCTGGAAGCCGGAGCTGTGGATTTTGTACGGAAACCGGATGAAGCCAATGGACTGTCTAAAGAGATCTTTCTTTCTATGCTCCGTTCCAAGCTTCTGGTGGCTGCTGCTTCCCATGTACATCTCCCATCCGTTCCTGCCAGTCCACAGGCAGCAAAAAAACGGATAGTCTCTCCTTTAACTGCGGCAGGTAATCCTTTTCTTAACAGACCAAAGACTTCTGCGGCAGCTTCCCAGGAAACCGTGATCGCTATCGGGGCATCTACCGGAGGTACAGAGGCTATTCTTGAAGTAGTAAAGAATTTTCCAGAAAACACCCCAGGTGTTGTGATCACCCAGCACATGCCTGCCGGTTTTACAGCCATGTATGCAGAGCGCTTAAACAGGATCTGCAAAATGGAAGTACGGGAGGCGAAAAACGGGGACCGGATCCGCAAAGGTCTCATGCTTTTAGCTCCCGGAGGTCTGCAGATGCGTGTGGTACCTCTTGGAAACTCCTATGCAGTCAGTGTACAGGAAGGAGAAAAGGTAAACGGACACAGACCTTCCGTGGATGTGCTTTTTGACTCAGTTGCATTACATGTGCGGGAACACGCCATCGGCGTTCTTCTCACAGGAATGGGAGCAGATGGAGCTGCCGGTCTTTTGCGCATGCGCAAAAACGGCGCCTATACGATTGGTCAGGACAAAAACAGCTGTGTTGTATACGGCATGCCTATGGAAGCACATAAGATCGGCGCTGTATGCCAGCAGTGTCCTTTAAATACCATTGGTCAGACTGTCCTGGCCCGTGTATCCCTTCGTTAACGGATAAGAAATAAATGGATAAAAATGAAAGATAGAACTTTAAAGAATCAAAAAAAACATATAAATAAAACCTTGAAACAGTTCCAACTTGCGAAAACGATGATCCAGCTTTCCATTACCGGTACAGTTTCGGTGATCACTGCCAGCCTGAGCTTTTATTTTTGCCCAGGCTTTTCTTCCCAGGTCATAAAAGACGCACGATCCGCTATTTCCTTTGTACAGACTGCCAGTGGCCAGAAATTTCATGAACTGGAAGACTTTCTTAAAAAGCAGACCCAGCCAGAACCAAAAATCCAAAAACAACCAGAGCTTTCAGAGGATACTTCCAGGACACAGGGGATCCCAGATACATCTTCTGTGACTGCAAATACATCTCCTGTGATCCTTGGAAAAGCAGAAAACCTGCATATGGAGGCTCAGACGGGATCAGATGGCAATTCTTATGATGCTGCCATCCTGGATACCAGTATGGGACCGATGTTCTACTATAATCAGGGAGATACCCGCTGGAGCAGTTATCTCTACGGCGGTTCAGATCCCATGCTCCAGTATGGATGTGGTCCTACCGCCGCAGCCATGCTCATCTCCAGCTTCACAAATGGCGGAGAAGCCATTACCCCGGTAACGATCGCGGACTGGTCTGCTGCCAATGGCTATTATGCCCCCCAGAGCGGCTCCTATCACAGTCTGATCCCATCTGTCCTTACTGCCTATGGCTTTCAGGTAGAATCTGTAACAGACCATTCGCCCCAGAACGCGGCTTCCCTTCTTTCTTCCGGTCATATCCTGGTCGCCCTTATGGGTAAGGGAAGCCTGACGCAAAACGGTCACTTTGTCCTGATCACAAAACTCCTTCCTGACGGAAATGTTTCTATCGCAGATCCTAACAGCTTTGATAACAGCACCTGCGAATGGGAGCTTCCTCTTCTTATGGGAGAGTTGAAAAAAGTCTATGACAGCGGCGCCCCGCTCTGGGCCGTTTCCATGGCTGCATCAAACTCTTCCCTCTCCTGAGGAAGGAGGATTCCCCTGAACATCCGCTCCAGATCCTTTCTGCCCATTGCCATAGCCACCCGCAGAAGGATCACCTTGTCTTTTATATCAGAATAATCATAAATCTTCCCTAAAAACTGGACTACCTCTTCTGCGCTGACATTGCTCTCTGCAAAACAGTTGATCAGAGTCAGCAGCGCATTCATATCTTTGTGGTCAGTATTCAGTACGATCACACAATAGCGGACCGCTTTCTGGTAATCTCCCAGCTTTCTGCAGCCTTCTCCCAGACACTCATACATCTGGATCAGCATGGAGGTGGTAATGATCCCCCTGTTCACTGTTCCATAGGTTTCCAGCTTTGCTATAGCCAGTTCATACATCTGTACCGCTTTTTCATATTGCCCCTTTCTCCAGTACCATTCCCCCATAACACAGTCAAAATCAGGCTCTTTCGGAAGCTTTTCCACTGCTTCTTTGTAAATAGCTTCCACCTCGGCTTCCGGTTCGTTCAGGCACTGGGAGACCCTTAACAGGTTTGTATAGGTATAAGAACTTCGCTGATCATATACCCCCAGTTTTTCCGGCATGGCTGCCACCGCCTTTTTGTATGCATCCCTTGCTTCTTCATTTTTTCCGTCTGAAGAATAGGTATCTCCCAGATATCCAAGATAATCACAGTTTTCAGGCTCCTGCTTCAGGATCTCCAGGATGATGTTCAGATTCCTTTCAAATTTGGACTTATCCCTCTTCTCCTGTTCCTGGTATCCGGTATGGAGGAAAGCCAGCTGCTTTGTAGCATCTGTCAGATGCAGTCCGGATCTTCCTTTTCTGACCAGGTGTTCATGTATTTTTCCTACATAGCGCAGGTCCGGCCGGTTTACAAAGAATCGGATCATGGTGCCGCCGCTTGTGATATTGTTATTTTCATCCAGATCTACGATCCCTGTAAGAAGGCCGTCTACATCGTCTCCCACATATTCCAATATCTCCGGAATCTTCGCTGCATCCTCCGGTGTAAAGCTTTCATCCGCGTCAAGAAAGGCGATCCAGTCTCCCTTTGCCTGGTCAATGGCAAAATTTTTGGCAGCAGCAAAATCATTGATCCATGGAAAGGAAAATATCTTTGCCCCCATTTCCCTGGCAATCTCCACAGTACGGTCACTGCTTCCTGTATCTACTACGATCTGTTCACACATGATATCCTTCCCCCAGGAAAGGGCACGGCGGATATTTTTTTCTTCATTTTTCACGATCATACACTGTGATATGGTTTTTTTCATCATCTGTTACCTTCTTTTTAAGTTCTAAAGGACATATTGTAACTGTTCAGTAGGTCTGCGCACTTGCTGCGCTGACCGTAAGAAAACATAGGCTGGAAGGTAAAAATCCCATCAGCGAAGCTGATCTGGAATGGATTTTTGCACGTAACTATGAAGGTACTGAATAGTTACGACATATTTAAAAAAAGAGGATCTGCACAAAGCAGATCCCCTAAAAGATGCAGAATCAATTTCAAGATTACTGCAGCATACTTAATACACCCTGAGGCATAGCGTTGGACTGGGAAAGCATAGACTGAGCAGCCTGTAAAAGAATGTTGTTCTTTGTATAAGCTGTGATCTCATCTGCCATATCTGTATCACGGATACGGCTTTCCGCAGAGGTAATGTTCTCAGAAGTAACCTTCAGGTTGTTTACCGTATGCTCCAGACGGTTCTGGGCAGCACCAAGGGTTGCACGGTAAGTAGATACTGTCTCAATTGCAGTATCTATAGATTTCATTGCCTGGAATGCCTCTGTCGTGGTAGAAACCTTGATATCTTTAACCTTTAATGCATCCGCTGTCATAGTCTGCTGTGCAACAGTCATTGCGTTGGCTTTATCTGCAGAAGCACCGATGTAGAAAGTCAGGTTCGAATTCTTAGTCTTAGGATTTAAAGGTTTCTCACCGTTGAACTCTGTAGTAGAAGCAATACGGGTGATCTCGCTGTTCAGTGCATCAATCTCTGCCTTGATGTTTTTTCTTGCAGTTGCGGTATAAGTACCATTTGCTGCCTGGGTAGTCAGAGTCTTCATACGCTGAAGCATGGAGTGAGTCTCTGTCATAGCACCTTCTGCTGTCTGGATCAGACCGATCGCATCGTTTGCATTGTTTACAGCCTGGTTTAAACCATTGATCTGAGAACGCATGGTCTCGGAAATAGCCAGACCTGCTGCGTCATCGCCTGCACGGTTGATCTTGTAACCGGAAGACAGCTTCTCTAAGTTTTTGCTCAGTGCACTCTGGTTGGTACTTAAGTTTCTGTAAGAATTGATCGCTGCAATATTATGCTGAATTACCATAATGAATTCCTCCTTTTATAAAAGAAAATATGGCAGTGGACTCCTTTCCTCTGTCTTCTATTGTCCCAAGGGCCCTTTCTGGAACAGCAGAATTTTCTTTTCATATATATATATCGTCTTATGTTAAAAAAACATAAGCCTGTTTTTCATTATTTCTTTCATTTTTATTTTAAAAGTTCAAGTATGGTCCGAGGGAGATTATTTGCATTTGTAAGCATCATATTAGAGGACTGTAGGACGATGTTACTGCTGGTGTATTTTGTGATCTCCTCTGCCATATTGGTATCACGGATCTGGCTTTCTGCCGCCTGCATGTTTTCACTTGTAACGCTTAAATTATTGTGGGTGTGATCCAGATGCATATAAGCAGCTCCAAAGGATGCCCTGACCTTAGAAACAGCCTCTATCGCGTTTTCAATGTATCCCACAGATTCTTGTCCCTTTTTTACATCGGAAAAATCTGTCTTATCCAGCTGTAGTTCCTTGCTTCCTATATAATAGCGTTCTACATCCAGAACTTCTCCATCCTGAGCAGAACCGCCGATCTGGAGCGGGATCGTATCGTCCAGCTCTGGCGGCTGCCAGCCCGGTGTAATTGCATTGGCATCTGCCCTGGAAAACAGGGAGATTTCTCCAAATTTAGTGGTAGAACCAATCCTGTCAATCTCCTCAAGGATATGGTCTCTTTCCATGTTCAAGGTTTCCCTGTTGGATTGATCGTAAGTTCCATTTGCAGATTTTAAAGCCAGAGTCTTCAGTCTCTGGAGCATGGAATGGACCTCTGTCAAAGCGCCATCTCCTACATTGGTAAGTCCGATGCCGTCATCAATGTTTTTCATCGCCTGGTTCAGGCTGTTGATCCTGCTGCGCATACCTTCCGAGATCGCCAGTCCAGCTGCATCATCTCCTGCACGGACGATCCTAAAGCCGGAAGACAGCTTTTCAAGGGACTTTTTCAGCTTTCCTGTTTCGATCCCCTGATTTCTGGCAGCATTTATGGATGCTATGTTATTCTGCACCTGCATGATGTTTCACCTTCCTTTGTATCTTCTATGAGAATATCATCAAATAACCATTTGTTTTTATTATCGGCAAAATGCCTTATTTTATTGATACCAGGGTCAAAAGGCCGGAATTGCGGGAGTGCAAAGCGCGCGGCAATCCGGTATCTGTCTGTCAGATCAGCGTACCCGTATCCTTACCCATATTCATCATCATCTGAAGACGGAGGATCTGCACCATATTAGACCAGTCTTCCCCGGAAAGGTTCTCTCCCTTTCCTGCTGCCAGAAGTGTACCAAGGCTGCCGGCGCCGGACAGATCGGTATTTCCCGCAAAGCTGCCTAAAAGACTGCCTGCTGTCAGACCGCTTCCTGTAAGGCCACTTCCGATAAGGCTGCTCACTGCTGTACTGCCGGATGTTTTCCCATATGTTCCGGTACTCACCGTACGTCCTGCCAGGATCGTATTGTTTCCCGTATAATCCGCCATGATCTTTTTTACATAATTCTGGGTTTCTTTATATGGTGGGATGCCTCCGTATTTGGTCACACTGTTCGGACCTGCGTTATAAGCTGCCAGTGCAAGGCTTACGTCTCCTCCGAACCGGTCCAGATTTTGTTTTAAGTATTTTGCCCCTCCAAGGATATTTTGTCTGGCATTGTAAGGATCGCTTACTCCAAGAGAACGGGCTGTTCCCGGCATCAGCTGCATCACGCCCATAGCCCCTGCTTTGGATACAGCCTTTGGATTAAACCCCGACTCTGCCTTTGCCACCGCCCTGAGAAGTTTAGAAGGGATCTGATATAAAGCAGAAGCTTCTTCGAAAATAGAATCCATATCTTCTTTTATGGCATTCAGCCCATTTTTCAGTATCCCCTGAAATTCCTGGACCGGTGTTGTCTTCTGTGTCTGATCCGCTGCCTGTGCAGCTAACTTTCCCCCATCTCCTGTTATCGGTGCTAAACTCATATTTCTTACTCCTTTCGGCCTGCGCCGTCTGCTCCCAGGTACCAGCCGTCCTGAGAACGGTTTACTGCCATAGATCCATCGTTATTTAAATAATACCAGATATTTTTATCATACAGCCAGCCGGTCTTCATATCCCCATCCGGGTTTAAGTAATACCATTTTCCGTTTCCTGTATTCACCCATCCGGTCTTCATATCCCCATCAGGGTTTAAGTAATACCATTTTCCGTTTCCTGTGTTCACCCAGCCGGTCTTCATATCCCCATCAGGGTTTAAGTAATACCATTTTCCGTTTCCTGTGTTCACCCAGCCAGTCTTCATATATCCATTTCCGTCGAAATAATACCATTTTCCACCATACTGGAACCAGCCCCTGGTACGGTTTCCTTCAGCATTAAAGTAATACCATATACCTCCCACCAGCTTCCAGGTATTGACTGCCAGAGTCCCATCCGGCATAACAAAGTTGTCTCCCTTTAGAGAACCTGCTACGCCTGGACCAGTACTGCAGCTCTGGGAAGTTGCTGCATGTTCTTTCTCCTCTTCCGCACTGTCATCTATATCCTGTTCCTGTGATGTAACAAATTCCCCTTCTTTTAAGTATTTTTTCTGTTCTGCCGTAACCGGGACCGCTTTTACCTGATAATAGTAGATCTTGTCCGGATCTGTCATGTACTCCTTTAAGCTGACAGAGTTACTTGTAACTGTCATCCGTTTCACCACTTTATCATTTCCATATAAAGTCAGGGTATAGCCCGGAGCATAGTCTACCTTCTTCCACACTGCCTTTTCTGAGTCATGTGAACTCCAGCCTGCTAAAGCTGTGTCACCCAGAACAGTGACCGGCGTATAGTTCACTTTTACCTGCATGGTGGTATTATCCAGGGCTTTCGCCGATACAAAATCAGCCCCGGTCACACGGCATTTGGATCGTCCAAGGGACACAGGGAAATACTTTCCCTGTGCAGCATCCACAGTGATCTCCATCCGTACCTTTTTACCAGGTTTCCAGTTTTCATATTCTGTTTTGTAATAAATATCCCCAATGGATACCCCTGATCCGCTGATGGTGATCTGGGGCTGTGGTATTTCCTCCGGATCTCCAAAAGTGGTGTTAAATTTAATACTCATGGTCTCGATGATGCTGCTCTCTGCCCCATAAGCTGTATCCATATGAAAGATTCCCCCTGGCACAGACTGTAAGCTTCCTGTGCTAAGCAGCAGTCCTGTTCCGGCACAAAGGAGTATTTTTCTGATCATTTTCATTTCCATTCCTCACATATCTTTACCTGTACCAGATCCCGTCCTCATTAACATAAAATCCATTGATATACTGGTTTTTTGCCATTTCACCTGAATCCGGCCAAAAATAATACCAATTCCCGTCAACCTGATACCAGCCGGTAGCCATAACTCCGTCAGCATCCAGGAAATAAGTTTTCCCTTCCCGGATCAGCCAGCCGGTAAACATGGTTCCCTGAAGGCTGTTGTCAAGTGTGTTTAGGTAATACCAGGAACCATTCTGTTCCAGCCAGCCGGTATATAAGGAGCCGTCTTCCCTGAAAAAGTAATAATCCGCCCCTATGATCTTCCAGCCTCCATAAGCCATGGTTCCCTGTGTATGCCCATTTTCCGTTAATGGCCAGAAATAATACCACTGTCCATTGATCTTTGCCCATCCGGCTGCCATTTCCCCGGTATCATACAGGTAATACCGGTCATTTGCCATCTTCTGCCAGCCGGTGAGCATCGTGCCATTGACATCAAAATAATACCAGTATCCGTTGACCGACTGCCATGTACCCCGGCATATAGAGCCATCCGGAAATCTGTAATTCCATATATTGCCTTTTTTTACCCAGCCTACTTTATCTGTGGTTCCGCGCTTTGCGGAAGGATTTTTTGATTGCTGTCCTTTACCATCTGATACATACCGGTCTGTAATGGAAAGCTCCCCGGATTCTATCCATTCGCTTTTTCCACCATATTTTTTTTTGGAATCCGTTCCCGGTACTGTGCGTACCTTAAAGGTATACTCTCCTGTTTTTGTCATATATGGATAAAAATTATACTGAGTTGCACTGGTCTGGGAGACGCTGTAAACTTTCGTTTTTCCTCTGTAAAGCTGCACTTCGTAATAACCGGATGTGTTATCCGGCTTTTCCCATTTAGCCTGTCCCAGGCTTTTTTCATTCCACCAGGCATCTTCCGGGGCAGCATAGTCTCCTTTGATCCCTTTTACCCGCAGGGTAACTACCAGTTCATCTCCATCTCGTCTGGCAGACACAAATGTGCCCCCACTGATCTTTACATCCGCTTTTTTATAGCTGGAAACAAAATAATCTTCACTGACATCTTCCGGTTCCAGGGTGACTTTCATCTGAGGCTCTTCAGCAGCTTTCAGTTCATTGGAGCTTTTATCCGTCCATTCGGCCTCGGAAACGCTGTATTTACCTCCACTTGTATCTACTGCCACTTCTCCATCTGAAACCGTGGTCGTTTCCAGTTTTATATCCGGAAGCTTGCTGCCTACTTCCAGCTTGGATGTAACACGGATATTTACTGTTTTAATCTCTTTTGCCGCCGCAAAAGCATCTATCTTTCCCCATTGGAACAGCAAGACTCCCGAAAGAAGGAGCAGAAGCATTTCCCGTCCGTGTCTGGATCTTCTGTCAGGTATTTTCGACTTTTTCTTCATTTTCTTTTTCCTCCGGTGATGGCACATATCCTAAAAAGTAAATATAGATCTCTATGATCGCCTGATATAATTCTTCCGGCACAGCCGCTCCCAGCTGTAATCTGCTTAAAAGAGTCGCAAGAGAATCATCCTCATAAACCGGAACCCCTGACTTTCTGGCTGCTTCCGTGATCTTTTCTGCCATATATCCCATTCCGGAAGCAACGATTACCGGGGCAGTGTCCTTTTCCGGCGAATATTGAAGCGCAACTGCCTTTTGCTCTAATAACCGCTCAAACGCTGACATTAATACCATTCTCCTTTTTTCTTATCTTTGGAAAAACATCCAGCAGACGGTAATGAGCTTTCCGTTCCTGCACCTGCATCATTTTCACGCGCATCCCGTTTCTGGTACATATTTCCTGAAGCTTTGCCTGTATCTCTCCGGCTCCGGCAGAAAGATTTTTAGGAACTCCCAGCTCCATGGATATTTTATGATCCTGGAGATCTGCCAGAAGCTGGAAATCTCCCAATCCCCTGATCTCAAAGTCCACCAGAAGGCGTATTTTCCTGCCTCCATCTTTTTCTTCTTCTTTTTTCTCTGCATCCGGATCGATCCAAAATTCAGATACTGCCTCTTTTCCCTGATATTGAAAAGGAAGGACAAAATGATTCACAGACATATATACGCTTTCGTTTACCAGCATCCCTCGCATCAGCTGATAAAAATCCTGTACATGTTCCAGCCCGGCTTCTCCTTTGGCTCCTCTTTCCACAAGTGAGCCAAAAATATCTCCATAAATATTTCCTTTTTTTCCTTTTGAACCGGTAAGTACAGCATACAGCTCTTCAGGCTCTGTTTCAAAAAAACGTTTAAAATCCCTATTAGCTGCCATTTGTTCAAAAAGGCTTCTGAGAAGGGCACTGCTTCCGTTTTCATAACGTGCCCCATAAAGGATCAGCTGGATCACGCTGCTTCTTACGTTGCCATAATCATGGGTACGGGAAATATATCTTGAAAGAAAGGGGACCAGCTTCTGAAACAGAACCTGGGAATTTTCCTTCGTTTCCCCATTTTCTGCTTTCCAGTCCAGCTGATCCAGAATTGATGCGTATTCCTGTCTTGCAGAGGTGTAAAGCATTCCTTTTATTTCATCTGTCAGTTCCTGCATCTGTTCTAAAAGATGCTCACCGCTGGAATAATTGTTGAATACCTGAAGGAATTTGAGGGCTGTTTCCTGCAGGCCTCTGTTTCCTTCCTGCTGCAAAAGAGTTCTCAGGTTTTCAAAGAAAGTACCGGAAAATTTAGTCTGTCCCTGCATTTTTAAAAAATCCAGCAGCTGGCCAGAATCTTCAAAACTGGCAGAATCCAGCAGCTGCTGCACCATTTTACCCAGACCTTCATCACCTTTAGCGATAAAGGCTCCATCCCGGAACAGGATCCGGCCCAGGGAATCCTTTATTTCATTTTCCTGCCCCAGCTTCTGAAGAAAGTCCGTATAATTTCCATTATAATTGCGGACGCTGAAGCCACTTTCATTTTCCTGGTCACCAGCGGTACCGCTTTTCTGTCCATCTGCCCGCACTACACGAGATGGGTCAGAAGGATTCTGGATCTGGGAACTGTTCAGGGCGCTTTGCTGCTCCTGGCCTGTATGGACATTTCTATTATCTATATATGTAGAAGGATCTGTTACCTGTAATATATTAGACATGTTTTATCCCTTTTCTTTTTGATTCTATATATTATGATGTTGGGGTCAAAAGATTTTGACCCCTCTGATACCGAATTACCCTGCATGCTTCCATATGTATATTTAATCGGCGTTTTCCCGTTTTTTATAATTATTATTTTTCTTATATTTTCAAGAAAAAAGGCGATAATTTACATAGATATAGATTCAGTAAGCATGTGAAAATCACAGGATACTTTTGTGGTCCTGCCGTTTTATTTTAAGGTGAGGAGTAATTGTATGAAAATTCAAAATTTTATCCAGGAGCAAATACACATGGAACATGTATCAATGAGACAAAGCAATATTGCTTTGTCTGATAATATTTCTGCAAAACCGGCTGATCTTGACCGAGCCAGTTTTGAATACACCGAAGGTATTTCGGCTGATGAAACACTTTTCGCACGCTCTCTGGCACACAGCATTACAGAAGATGTCTGCCGCGAGAAAGGCGTTTCCGTTGAAAAGGTTGCCCAACTGAAAAAACAGGTTGAGGAAGGAACCTACGAACCGGATCCCATGGCCATTGCAAGGGCCATGTATGATCTATGAGGGCGCCTGAAAGCCTGATCCCGGTATTAGAACAGCTGTGTACTGTATTAGAACAGCTATGCCGGGTTGAGGCTGATAAACTAACCGTTGTTTCAGCTGATCATCCTGACCAGCTGGAATCTCTTTTAAATGATGAAAACATGCTTTTACTGCAGCTGCGCGGACTAGATAAAAAACGAAGTGATCTTCTTCGCAGGTCGGGTCTTGAGGGGCTTACTTTCCGCCAGATTTTGATGCAGGAGGACAGCGAGGAGGCTGTGGCACTTCTCTCTCCGATCTTGGAACGTTTATCCAGCCAGGCTGAAAAGCTGAAAAAGATAAAAGGCGGCACAGACCGTCTGATCCGGATCCGCATGAAACAGTTAGAACAGCGCCTTTCCGGTGCGAAGCAGAGCGATCCTCATGTTTATGACAAATATGTCTGATAAAACTGTGGGGACTGCAGGATACTTATATTTTGGAGGTAATAATATTTTATGGTAAGAGCAACTTTTTCCGGTTTTAATACCGCTCTGTCCGCTCTCCAGGCCAACCAGAAACGTCTGGATATTACAGGACAGAATTTGTCAAATATGAATACTGCCGGATATACCAGGCAGCAGTTAGAGGCATCCAGCCTTAATTATACGAATCCTGTTTCCCATTATTCTAATGGGAATGAAACTGCAGTAGGCTTTGGGGTAAGCATGGACCGGGTCTCACAGATCAGAGATCCTTATCTGGATATCCAATACCGCAGCCAGTCTGCTGACTGCAGCTATACCAATCGTTTACAGACTGCCCTTAATTCTCTGTCAAAGGTACTGGACGAAACAACCATTTCCGGCATCCGTCAGGCATTTGATGATATCCAGTCTACCCTTACAAGCATGCAGGATCCTGCAAAGGTATCCGATCCCATCTATGAAAGTGAGCTGCGAACTAAAATGCAGTCTGTATGTAATCTTTTTAACCAGGCATCCAGACAGATCACACAGGCCGAACAGAATGAATTTCAAAGGCTCACAGGGGAAGGCAGCAGTGAACAGGGCGATGTACAGAAGATCAATGACATCCTCCGCCAGATCGGCGACCTGAACGTGCAGATCAAACGTAACCAGGTTGCCGGTCATCCTTCTCTGGAACTGCAGGATGAACGAAATCTTCTTCTGGATGAGCTTTCCGGTTATATTCCTGTTGAAACCAGATATTACAAGGATGATGCCCATTCCGGGAATAACGCCTATGACTATGATGCAAATGGTGCTGTGATCGGCAAGAAGGATTGGCCTGATGACCTGGAAGTGAGCATGAATTATATTGATGCCCAGGGAAAGAGCCAGAAGCTGATCCTGGTAAATGGATCTGACCTTGGTGCTAACGGTCTCACAAAAAACTACGGTCAGTTAAGTGTGTTAAAAGGCGATCACCAGACAGCTGCTTCTGTTTCTGATCCTGCAAACATTTCCATCAAGTTTGAAAAAGCCCCCAGCTATAAAGGGAATGGACAGGCAGCTGCAGATGTATACGCAGAGTTAAAAGGGATCCATTTTGAAGGCGGCTCTCTTCAGGCAAGCCTGGATATGCTCCAGAAAACAGGTACCGGCACTGTGATAAATGGATCTACTGCTGTGGATGATGTCCGTGGATACCAGTATTACTCAGGAAAACTGGATCAGTTAGCTTCCACTTTCGCAAAATCCATGAATGACATCAACAATGGCAAAAACCCCACGGATAAGAATCTTTTATCTAATTCCACCGATGACTCAACAACTGGTATAACAGCCGGAAATATCGGTATCAGCAAAGGCTGGACCAGTGGAACGATCCATATTTCTACAGACGGCACCAACCGCACAGATACAATCCTTGATATGATCGCAGCTATGAAGGATACCAAGAAATTGAACGGGAAAACATTTGCTGATTATATGAATAACCTTTCCACCCAGCTGGCATCTGATTCCAGCTCCAACCAGACTGCATTAAAGACGGGCACAACTGTTTTAAACAGTATCCAGGACTCCAGAGACTCTCTTTCCGGTGTCAGCCTGGATGAAGAAGCAACCAATATGATGGCCTACGTTTCAGCCTATAATGCTGCTTCCCGTCTGATGACTGCCCTTGATGAAGTGTTGAATACCCTGATCAGTAATACTGGTGCATAAATATAAGGAGGATTAATAAATTATGAGAGTTGTACGTTCATCTGTTTACCGCAGGTATACTTCTTCTTTAAATGATCTTCAAAGCAATCTGAATAAAAGCATGAACAAGGTTTCTACCGGCGCTGCTTATGAAACAGCTGCTGATAATCCTCTTGCTTATTACCAGGGAAAGAAAATGGATCATTTATATCAGGATGCAAAGAGTAAAAGTTCTATTTTAGGTGATATTAAAAACCGTCTGTACCAGCAGGAGCAGGGCGCAAGGGATATCCAGAAAACTTTAAGCAACAGCAAGACTTCCATGCAGTATGTGCTGGATTCCTCCCATAACAGTTCAAAAACTTCTGTCCAGACAAAAAGAGATGCTCTTCTTCAGGATGTGCAGAGCATGGTCAGCAATCTGAACAGCCAGTATCAGGATTTCTATGTTTATGGAGGAAATGATATTACAACAGCTCCGTTTTCTTTAAGCGGAGATGGAAAAACCCTTACTTATACCCATAAGTATTCAGACGGTACCACAAAGACGGTCAATATGACCATGGCTTATGATCAAAATAACAATACTTACAGTTATCATTTAAGCGATGATGACCTGAACAACCTTGTGACAGCCATGAGAGAACAAGGCCGGGTAGATATCGGTTATGGCGATATTTCCAACCGCCAGTCTCTTTTAGATACCTATACCGGAGGACTGAATATGCTTACGGGGCTTACTTCAGATTCCTTAAATGCCATGTCTGATGCGGATGCAAAGAATGCGGTCAAAGCTGCCCTGGAAACAACTCCTGTGGCACTTCTCAGCCGTTCGGTTATGGCCTGTGATAATTATATCAATGATACTACGACCGTTGATCAATTTACAGATACTATGGGCAGTGTACTTAAAGATGCAGCTAATACAGAGCATACCATCAGCACCATTTACAGCGACCTTGGCAATAAATATTCCCTGGTAGAAACTACAAAAACCCGTCTTGATACTTTAAGCGACAACCTGACAGAGGAATACAAAGACATTCTCGGAGCTGATCCTTATGAGGCCATTACAGAAATGTTCTCTTACCAGTACTCCTATTCTGCTGCTTTAAAAATGGGGTCAAACCTGATGCAGTCATCTCTTTTTGATTTTATAAAATGATACCGGTACATTGTTTACAAAAAACAAGCAAAAAATAATTTTCTATTTTCAGGTCAGAAGAAGGTGAAAATGTATGAAACCTGTGATTGAAGCAAATTTTAAACCTTTTGAATCTGTCCGTTTCCGTCAAAATGCCAGTCTGGTTTCAAAGGACCAGCTGGCAGCAAGACAGCATCAGGCGATTTCCCAATACCGCCTGAAAGTACGTCAGGCTCAAAATTACGGGATCAGTTCTCCGGAAAGCATGACCTGTATCCAGGATATCAGACAAGCTTTTAATCTCCGGGATACTGTCCAAAGAGTACATGGCACAGCAAACGTCTCTGGATCAGGAAACAGCTTTTGTGATCCATTTTCTGGCAGCCCTGACAATAATGGGCTGTATACCCTTCAGAGAGGTGAATTTGAATTTCGTGTGGCATCTGGCAATCTGGAATACGTACCAGCCCTGGAAATGACCATCATAACCTCTTATCCAAAAGTAGAGTTTGTATATACCGGCACCCCCAATTATGTTCCACCAAAAAAAGAGCCGGATTCCCCTGCTCTTAATGTTACCATATAAAAACTGACCCCCGGAGGCTTATGCAATCATGAAGATTGATACAAAATATTACGGCGAAATTGATTATACAAAAGATGAACTGGTTGTATTTCCAGATGGTTTATTTGGTTTTTCCCAGTACCATGACTATCTTCCCCTCTCTATGGAGGAAGATGACAGTTCCCTGCTGATATTGCAGTCTGTAGACGAACCTTATGTAGCCTTTTTTCTCATCGATGCAGCAGCACTCTTTCCTTCTTATTCACCGGTTCTTCTACCAGAAGAATTATCCTTTCTGGAAGTAAATTCCAGTGATGAATTATCCTATTATGTCATATGTGCTGTAAAGAAGGATTATCTGGATGGAACCGTCAACTTGAAATGTCCTCTTGCCATTAATCCGGATACCCGCAAAGGAATCCAGGTGATCTTATCCAACGCAGACTATGATTACCGCCATACCTTACGTTCTCTTCTTGGTAAAGAGATAAAGGAACAGGACACTAAAAAAGGAGATAAATAGCCATGCTGATACTGAAACGTAAAAAAAATGACAGTATCCTGATCGGGAATGACATACGCATCACTGTACTTGACTGCGACAATGGATCTGTCAGCCTGGCTATAAATGCCCCGAAGCATATTTCTATTTTGCGGGAAGAATTGACAGAAGCAGAACGCAGCAACCTGGATGCCTTATTATCTGATACAGATTCACTGCGCTCTATTGAAAAAGGACTGAATTCTTATATGAAGAAATAGACCATAAGCTTAATGACCCGCAAACGGGTGAATACTGATAAAATGACTCTTATCTGCTATACAAAATATCATATAGCTCTTTCAGCTGCCGGCGTACGAGAGAAAAAAACTCTCTCAGACGCCGGTAAAATAATGCTCTTTTTTCCATGCGGTTTTCCCGCTCTTCTTCTTTTAATATGTCTGATCTAAGATCCAGCGCCTGTTCATCTGTTTCCGGCCCAAATTTCCCTGTCATGCCGTAGAATACATTTTTCTCCAGTATATCAAATACCTGGAGTTCTTCTTCCTCTGTCTCCATGCTGGCACATTCTTCCCGTGTTCCAAACCACATATAGCTTAAATGCAGAAGCTTCTGCGCCAGTATATTTACTTTAAATTCCTTTAGCCGGTTCTCAAGCTCCTGAAACTGGTCTTCTTCTGCTGCTTTTCTGTAAAATACATATAAGTCTGTCAGATGGCGTATCTGCAGATGTCCTGTTACATATAGGTAAGCAGACTGGATCATCAGATAGACTAGCTGGTCTATGGCATTCCATTCATAAATGTAGTTACCATTTTCTTTCAGGAAAACACGCTGGAGCAGCTTTTCCATCCCCCTCTGGTATACCTGGGTTTTAAAAGGAAAGGTATGATAGATCTCCACAGAAAAGCGACCTGGTATACGCATCTTTTCACCCACTCCCGGATAGAGAGTATCCGTTTCGTAGCCTATATTGACCAGATAGCCTTTTGCAAAAAGATAATCTTCCGGGTCAAGAAAAAAAAGCTTCAGAGAGCTTTCCCCTGCCATTTCCTCCCTTGGATACAGCTGTCTGCGGCTGCTGGAGGAAAGGACGAGTACCGGGATTTTTTTTAATTCCAGAAGGACCAGTATCTCCCGTTCTCCTTCTGTGCAGCTTTCGTTGAATTTCAGAATATCGCTGTAGCGCTCATAAAAGCGTGTTTTCCACCGTTCCGGCATTTTTTCATTATTTCCAAGGATTGCAAGATAGATCAGGTTTGAAATTTTGTTATAATCTGCAACCCGGAACAGCCTTTCCCAGTCCAGATTTCCATGAAGCGGCTTTAAATCATCCTGGCGCATAACAGATGCAGCCATATTTACCAGTATGCGGCCTTCATAAAAGTTTTGATTTTCCATTTAACTTCACCTGTTTTTTGATATTCTTCTGTTAAGTCCCCCATCGATCCTGCGTATCTTATCTAAAAGCTTTTCTGTGCGACAACGCAGATCCTCAATACGCTTCTCCAGCATTTTTTCCTGCTCTGTCTTTCCTTTAAAACAGCTTTTTACATTCTTTAATGGACCTTTAGCCAGATCTCGTAGATACCGGTCCCGAAGGCTGTTTCCCGCAGTCTGCAGGATGATCTGTTCTTCACAGTCTGCATGGCGCTGCAGCTGTTCTCCCCTCATATCTAAAAGAAGAGAAGCGGAGACTGTGTCGCCGCGCTCCACTGCCTCCGCCAGTTCTTCCGTCAGACTACAAACTTCTCTTAATATATTATATCTCCTTTGAAGATATATCAAAATTGTTTCCAAGTCTGCGCTCATATATTCTCCTTTAACCGAAAACACTTCGTTCTCTCACAATATGCTGATCACCGGAAATCTTTCCTGCCTGGTTAAATGCATCTCTTAATTCAGAAAGTATGTGGCTGATCCTTGGAATCTCTTCTGCCCTGCGTTCCCTTCCTGCTTTAACACGGCTGATATCATAGATCAGGTACTCATAGATACGTTTCAGATCCTTGCTGATGGGATACTGCATATCCAGTATCTGTATTAAATACCGGACGATCCGTCCTGTTCTTTCGAGACATTCTTCAAAAGTCTCATATTTTTTATCCTCAAGTGCGATTTGTGCCATTTTCAGACGCTTCACTGCTTCATCATACAATAAAAGCAACAACTCCAGATTGCTCATAGAATAGATCGTACTTTCCTTGTACTGCTTAAACTTTTCATACATGCTTTCTTACCCCCATCAGCCACCTAACTGTGACAGGTAGCTGGACTGTGAATTCATCTGATTGATCAGCCTTTCCATCTGCGTAAACTGGCTGATATAACGGTCCTGCTCAGTTGACAGCTGGGACTGCAGGTTTGTGATGGTTTCCTGCATATCCTTTAATTCTTTATAAATACTGTTGTTAGTCAGAGTCAGGCTTAGTTTTTCAGATCCTGCCTCTTCAATAAGCACACCATAGGAATTTCCATTCCTGCTTGCATATCTGGTGGCATAAGTAGAAAGAGTACTGTCTATGGTGTTTACAATACCATGCGTGCCTGTGAACAGGTCTGATACCTTTTCCGGATCACTGTTCATGGCAGTTTTAAACTTTTCTTCATCAAATACGATCTTTCCACCTGCTGTGTAATCATCTGAGAAGGAAATTCCGATCTTTTCAAGATCGTCATAAGAAACACCGTTTATCATCATTGAAGAGAAAATGCCCTGGGTAGCATTGTCCAGATCTTTTAAAGCGCTGCTGTTGTACAGAATACCCTCTTTTGCCTTATCCTCCCAGTTTTTAATGGAGGTTTCATTCATTTCATTTTTCTGGTCATCTGTCAGAGGCTTATAATTACTGTCCGGCTTGGTGGTTGCCTGGGTGCGGACCTCATCGATCATGGCATTATAAGCTTCAATGAATTTCTTTACAGTCTCTGTCACCTTTTCTGTATCTGCCGAAGCAGTAAAGCTGACGCCTCCTTCAGCAGTTGCCGAGCCTGTATTAAATGTATTAGTGGCTCTAATATCCAGACCGTCAATGGAGAAGGTATTGCTGCTGCTGGTAATGGTGGTCTGTACACCATTATAGAGAATACTCATCTCACCATCTGAGCCATCTGTGCTAACCCCGCCGAAAATGAGATTTGCTGCATCATCTTTTTTATTGTTTGGATTGTCTGGATCTGGACCAAGGGTGATTTTACGGCCCTCACCTTTTTCATTGGAAGAAAGAACAAATTTGTTTGCACTGTCCAGATAGATGGCAGTTACTCCCGCATCTTTATTATTATTGATCGCAGTAAGCAGTTCGCTAACTGTAGTATCAGCAGTAATGCCTTCTATTTTTGTACCATTGACTGTAAAGTTCTCTAATGCTTTGTTTAATTCTTCTTTTGTAGTGTACTGAGGGTTCTTATCCAGTCCCAGCTTTTTCCTGTTCTCCCACAGGCTGCTTCCTGTATTGATCTTGTTTGACTGGGTAGATGTGATACCCAGGGCATTCTGGAGTTCCTTTGAGTCTGCGGATATCTGTAATGTCTGTTTGTTGTCTTTTGCAGTGCTGTCTGTTGCAGTGCTGTCTTTTGCAGTTCTGTCTGTTGCAGTAAACGTCAGGCTGCCATCTTTATTACCTACAGTAACCTTTCCTGAACCGAAGGCTTTATTCAGTTTTTCCTGTAAGCTCTTCGTAAAAGCATCAAAACCTGTTATCGCTTCCTTATCGCCGATCAGTTCAATATTCTTTGTCTGTCCGCCATAAGAAACAGAAATTGATTTTCCCTTAAGATAGTCGGAAAGGGAGTGCTCTGTTATAGCTGCAGCCTCGAATGAAGATTTATTTGAAGATGCGTTAAATTCATCAAGTGAAATGCCGTTATTTATTTCATCCTGATTCATCTTGCCGGAATTAAAGCCAAGACTCTTTAAAGCAGATGATGTTTCCCTGATCACACAGCTTTTTCCTTTATCGGTAATACTGTCTGTCTTCTGCTTGATCTTGATCTCATTACCATCCAGTATAAATTCAATACCGCTCTTTCCATCTTTTCCGAGAAATTCCTGGGAATCAAGGGCTTCATTCAGCTGATTTTTTAGATTCTCAGAACTAGCCGTATAATCAATGGTAACTGTCTCTGTTTTTCCACCGTCCAGCTTTTTTTCATAACTGGTGGGGAACGTAAAGGTTGCTTCCTCTGTGAATTTCTTATCTGTAATACTGTAGGTTCCAAATGTCAGCTTCGTTCCGGAAAGATTGGAGGTCTTTACTTTTTTAGTTTCAAAATTAGACGCGCTGATGCCGCCTAAAGTAATAGATGAAGCTCCTTTTTCGCCGGAGGTCAATGTGGCAGACGTTGCTAATTGTTTTACTCCCAGAACTGATACTCTGGATGCAGTGTCTGCGTTTCCTGTCGCTGATATATATTTTGTATAGTCAGGATCTCCCTGTACACTGACCTGGTTTTTTGCAAAGAAATCACTGTTTTTTAAGCTCTTTGTTGCTGAATAGCTAAGGTAATTGTCCTGAAGATCTATGATCTTATTGCTGATAGAACGATATGCATCCCGCTTCCATTCCAGTTTGGTCATAGCCTGTTTCTTGGATGTGATCTTGGATGTTGTTCTTGCTGTCATCTGTTCGATCAGTGCATCCCTGTCAATACCGGAAGCTAAACCACCAAATCCTCTTAAAGCTGTATTTCCAAGACTGCTGCTTGTTCTTGATACACTTGACATATCTGCTGCTCCTTTCAGTCATGTGATGTCGCGGAGTACATAAAATGCGCCGCTTCTGTATACTTTATCCCTGTGATCCTATAGATTCTATATACATATTTCGGCGCAGCATGAAAATTTATAAGATATGGCGTGGATGTTCTTTTACTTCCATACAGGCTCTCATGGACTGACTTAAAACAGCCACACGGAATTTATTGCGGTAAAAGGTTAACAGCATCGGGACTGTCGTATTATCCGCTACAATATATTTGGGCGGCAGCCTGGTAAGCATCAGCGCCTTCACATCTGCCTGACAGCGGCTGCAGGTACAGGTATCATTGCTTTTCAGTGCGTCAAGGATCAGTTCCGGAGTAAGAATCTCCTCCATGATATTTACGACCCGGTAACTTGGACCATCTTCCTGCTTCTGCTCTTCCTGTTGTTCCGGTTCTTTCTGTACAGGTGTCACTGCGTTTGTTTTGGGCTGCTCTGTCTGTTCTTCTGTCTGTTCTTCTGTCTGTTCTTCCGACTGTTCTTCCGACTGTTCTTCCGGCTGTTCTTCCTGCTCCCCGGGCTGTTCTGCCTGCTCTTCTGTCTGTTCTTTTTCCAGCTCCTGGATCAGATTCTTCTGGATCTCTTCTGCCAGCTTTCCTTCTTCTCTTGGATCAACTACAGTCACATTAGCGGAAGGCACTCTTACCGGTTCTTCAGCAGCTGATCCTTCCTGCTGTGTTTCACCGGAAGCTGAAGAAGACGGCTGTGTTTCGCCAGAAGACGCAACTGGCGGCTGTGAACCTGTGATAAGGTTCAGCACATGTGAGGTTTTATTTGTTTTTTTTGCCATATTATTTCTCCCTGAAACCTATGATCTTTTCTACCTCATCTAAAAACTTTCCATAATCCTTTACAGCTGATGCTCTCGGACTGTACTCAAAAATACTTTCTCCATGGGCCGGTGCTTCTGCAATCGCCACTCCGGACCTTATTTTTGTGTCAAATACCCGGGTTTCCAGCTGCGCGGCCAGCTGCCCGGCCATTTCCAATACATCCCTGCAAAGACATGTTCTTGGATTAAAGCGGTTTAGCAGGATACCCATGATCTTAAGGCCGGGATTGATCTGTATGCGGACAGATTCTACTGTTTCCTTTAACTGTGACAGTCCAACCAGACTGAGGATATCCGATGCCATTGGTATAATAAGATAATCAGAAACTGCATATGCGTTAACTGTGAGAAGATTTAAGGCAGGGGGTGTATCGATCACAATATAGTCATAAAAATCCATTACCGGCTTTAAAACATTTTTTAAAATAGATTCTTTTTCTTCTCCCGGATTATACTCCAGACCACTGCTGCTTAATGTAATATCAGAAGGAAGGATATCGATCCCTTCTGTGCGGCTGATAGCCTTTTGTATGGATATATCTCCTTTTAATACATCCAGTATAGTAGATCCTCCTTCGGTATCCAGACCAAGGCAGAATCCAAGATTTCCCTGGGGATCCAGGTCTATACACAGAACCTTTTTACCTGCCATCGAAAATCCTGCAGCCAGCGCTGCTGATGTTGTGGTCTTTCCCACACCGCCTTTTTGATTTGAAACCGTAATGACCATTTATGTATCTCCTTTTATCCTCTCTTCTGCATACAATATTTTCTGAAAGATCTCCCTGTATTATTCTCCAAGGCGTTCCATGGATTCCTCTACCTGTTTTACCAGTTCCTGGATCTCCTGATATACAGCTGCTGACTCATTTGCCATACGTCCGATCTCATCTGCTACAACACCAAAGCCTACACCTGCTTTTCCGGCACGGCCTGCTTCAATGGCTGCATTCAGGGAAAGCATTTTTTCCATCGTAGCCGTCTGCTCCAGTCCCTTTGCCTTATACTTGATCTGTCCTACTGCATCCCGTACTTTCTTTTCCTCTTTTGCAAATGCTTCTACGCTGTCTGCATTGCTCTTCCGGTAATAAAGGGCATTAGCCCACAGATTCAGCATCTCAGCTAAAAGCTGTCCACCGGCACTTACTACTTCCTGGCTTGGGGCTGAATCATCCGGGTAATCTCCAAGGACGATACCGCCGATCACTGTACCTGCACGGAATCCTCCTACTGTAAGATCCTGGGTAAACTCTCGCAGCTCATTATGTTTTCCATTGGTATACCTGCTGTAAAAGCTGGTAAAGGAGTTTCCTCTCGTAATGTATTTTCCTTTCATATCCACTACTGCTGCTGTCATGCCTGTGACCGTTAAAAACAGATCCTGGATCCGCTGAAGTTCTTTTATATCCAGGATCTGACGGATATCCAGATTTTCTGTACTTTCATCTTTTGTAACGGTATCCATATAGGAAGTTTTCCCTGATACAGCTGATCCTGTTGCCACTTTAGAAGCTGTAACTTCATTTTTGGCTCCATTCTGGATCCACTGGGCCAGCTTGCGGTCTGTTTCCCGGATATGCTTAACCAGCACGCTTACCATATAGTTGATCTCGCCCAGGGAATTGATCGTCGGACCTTCCTGCTCCAGTTTTATAATGGCATCCCCCAGTTTCTGTTTATACCATTCATGAAATTTATGATGTTCTGTATATTCCGGATATTTTGACTGCTTCTGGAGATCCTCCTCATCTGAAAAGTGTTTCGTTACATATTCAACAAGAAATTCTCCCAGACTTGAGAGATTTTCTCTTCCCTTTCCCTTTGAGCATGCATCCAGAAGGGTATTGACTTCGTCAAAAATCTTCCTGTGCTCACTGTCGATCAGTTCATTTCCTGTTACAAGATCCTGTGTTAATACATATTTTTCCATCCTTAGAGTCCTCCTTACTGCTGACTGTACTGTTTTTTAAAACGGGCAAGCAGTTCATCCATTACTGTGATCAGATGCCCGATCTCCGGCTTGGAAAGCTGTTCGTCTGCACCTAATTCTTTCCCCTTCTGCCTCATCTGCTCATTGATCAGGGAAGAGAAGATGATAACCGGGATCTTCTTTAAATGTTCGTCATCCTTGATCAGCTTTGTAAGCCTGTGGCCATCCATTTCCGGCATTTCGATATCTGTAATGACCAGATTGACCTTATCATACAGATCAGAATCATTATGTATTTGTGAAAGGTAATCCCATGCCTCCTGGCCATTGGAAAAATTCTTTACATTGGTAAATCCGGCCCTTTCCAGGGAATCATCGATCATTTTACTTAAAAGAATGGAATCTTCCGCGATCACAATAGGACTGTTGCAGATAGGGCGGTCTCCCATCTTATCTACATCTGTCACCTGTATAGTTGTTTCCGGTGCGATCTCTGCCACGATCTTTTCAAAATCCAGGATGATCACCAGCTCTTTTCCGCACTGGGCAATACCGGTAGCAACACTGTCATCTCCATTTGCAATGGTCTTATCTGGCTTCTGTATATCTTTCCATGAAATCCTGCTGATACCTTCGATACTGTCTACCCGGAAAGCGACCGTCATTTTATTAAAATTTGTTACGATAAACAGATCTCTTGGCCCATTTTCCCGGTCATCTCCTGTAAGATATTTTGCCAGGTTGATCACTGTGATCAGCTCATCCCTTGGTTTAAAGATGCCTTCTACTGCCGGGTTTGCATGAGGCATCGGTTTTACCTTTTCACTCATGATGATCTCCTGGACTTTTGCCACATTAATGCCATAAAATTCACCCAGAACTGTGAATTTCATTACTTCAATCTCGTTTGTTCCTGATTCTAAAAGAATCCCTTCTTTTTCATTTTTGACCATGATCTTCTCTCCTTTTTTCTGTAAACAGGCATGTCACAGATGGTGACACCACCATAAATGAAAGCCCTGGCTATAGATGGCGTTCCGGTCGTCCCACTGTACGCACGATCACATCGCCTGTTGCAAGATCTAAAAGCATGGTACGGGCATAATTTCCTCCTGTATCCTCTGCTGCGATACAGATTCCTTCCTGGGCCATGACTTTTTTTACACTTTCTGCATTTCTCTGCCCGATATTTCCAAAGCTGCTGTTTCCGCTGATCTCAAACATCTTGGCTCCCCCTGCGATCTTAACTACCATCCGGCTTTTTACCATACCGAATATTTTCAGCTTTCTGAGGGTTTCCCTGATGCCGCTGTCTGCAAATTTAAATGGATTGGAATCCTTTCCTTCAAACTGTGCCGGAAGCATGATGTGCAGAAGTGCTCCCAGACGGGTAACCGGATCATAAAAGGTTATCCCGATACAGGAACCCAAAGCATAGGTTATGATCCTTCCTTCCCCTCGTGAAAACTTCATATCACCGATTCCTACTTTTAATTCTGTGCCTCCGATCATTATGAAACTCCCAACCTCTCTAAAATATCGTTTAGAGAACGAATGTCCGGCAACATGAGCAGCCAGTCAGAAAGTGCTTTTCCGCCGATCACAAAATCTGCATTGCAATACATCAGTTTATCTGTTTCATATCCATACTCAGCAATAGGTACCATTAAGATCCCACCCAGCATGTTGATGGTAGCACTTGGAACAGACAGTTCCACCTCTACATTTACAAGTTGTGAAAAAGCATTTATATAAGAACAGATAATGATGTTTCCTACTTCTACCAGTGCTGATCTGGCCATTTCGTCCATATCCAGAAAGGACTTATAACGGCTTCCAAGCAGTTTTTCCAATACCTCATTTGCAAAATCCAGGTCGAAAAGGAACAGCATCAACCCCTCAATATCACCTGACATTTTTACAAGGGCTGCTGCAACAAGCTCCTCCGCATCACCGATCCGGTTCATGGCATCATTGTATCCAAGGATATTCACAGATGGGATCGAGATCCGGACTTCTTTCTGCAGAAGCTTGGAAAGAGCAGTTGCTGCATGACTAGTACCGATACTGCCGATCTCCCGCATTACATCCAGAGCCTGCAGGTCCATATCTTCATATCGCTTTATTTCCATTTTTTACCTTATCCTCTCAGTGAATTGATCGTTCCCTCTATATCATCTGATGTAGTGATCATTTTTACAGCATAAGAAAAGGCTCTCTGGCATTCGATCACATGGACCATTTCTTTTGCCATATCGGTGCCTGAATTCTCCAGTGCCCCTTTTTGCAGGACCGCATCTGATTTTAAAGAAGCTTCCATTCCATCCTGTGCTTTATATTCATTATCTCCTACGCTTAAGAGACGGCTGGGGTTTGAAAATGTGTATACACTTACCTTAGGAAGGTCAGTATCATCCTCTGTGCTGTCTGTATCATCTGTATCGTAGTCATCGTCTTCTGACTCTGATTCCTCCTGCAGCTTTTCTACATCTGTTACTTCCAGCTTAAGAGGCTGCCGGTTCTGGTCCAGCACCAGCTTTCCATCTTCTGTTGTAAGATAAAATCCATCTCCACGTTCTCCCCTGTGAAAATGACCGTTTCTTGTATAGGTGATCTCACCTGATGCAGGATCCTGTATCATAAAAAATGCATTAGGCTCCATAATTGCATAATCATATTCTTTTCCGGTCTGAGTAGCACCGGCTGTACTAAAATCCGTCCAGGTACGCTCCACTCTGGCTCCTGAACCTGTCTGCAGCTCTGTCTGGGCATTTTCAGAATCATTAAGATTATAGTGGATCAGTTCAGAAAAAGCCGCTGTTTTAGGTTTAAAGCCTGTATTGTTGATATTGGCCAGGTTATTGGATACAACTGACAGTTTTTTTGTAAACTGTCCGGCTCCTGCTGCTCCTGTATAAAATGACATATTCATTTCTTTATCCTCCTTACAGCTTACCGACATCTGACACAGACTTACTCATGATCTGATCATACATTTTCAGTGACTGGGCTGCGCTTTGAAGCGCTCTCTGGGATGACATCATAGCTGTCATCTGCTCCACCATGTCTACATTGGATTTTTCCAGCATTTTCCATTGAACAGTTGTATCTGCAGGCGTTGTTTCTGCCTGTGCAGTAGAGAAAAGTCCATTATCCTCTGCATGAAGCTGCCCCTGATCTGGAAAATCCACTACTTTCAAAGTTCCATAATCCTCTATGGTAACTTCCTGGCTGCCGCTTTCTTCACCATCAGACTGATTTGTAATAGCAGCAGTAATGTGTCCTTTGGAATCAACTGTAAAGTTCTCATTTTTGATCTGGACAGGCTGTCCTTCTTTGTTTAAGACTCTTCCTGCCTGGTTTAAAACCAGATATCCATCTTTATCTACTGAAAATGAACCATTCCTTGTATACCGGATGCCCTGTGATGTCTGGATGCAGAAAAAGCCATTTCCATTTAAGGCAAAGTCATAGATCCCATCTGTCTGTTCCAGACCGCCCTGGTCATAATTGGTATAAACCTGCTTTGCTGTCTTTATTTTTGAAACAGTTGCCAGCTGGGTTGGATTTTCTTTGCTATACTGTCCTGTACGATAAAGCATTTCTTCTTTGAAAGTACTGCTTACCATTGTTTCGTTTTTATATCCAGGAGTCTGGATATTCACCATATTATTGCTGATGGTATTTAAGTTTCTGCTCTGGGTCAGCATGCCTGACGCCAGATTATAAAATCCCTGATACATCTGACTTTATCCCCTTTCCATTTTTTGTTTCTATAAAATGGCGCAGCTTACGCAAGGCGATCGTGTGGATCTGGGATGCTCTGGGCTGGCTGACACCTATGACCCGGCCCACCTGTTCCATTTTCAACCCTTCCATATAATGCAGTGCCAGTGTTTTTTGCTCTTTTTCATTTAGCTGGGCTATGCCTTCTGCCAGCACCCGCATATCCTCTTCCCACAAGCATGCCTCCTCAGGCTGTACCTGGGTATCGTTGTTTGTGATCTGGAGTCCATTGGATGTATTCTGGTTTTCCAATAAAAAATCAAGAGACTGGATATTTCTCCTGTTTTTCATGGAAATGATCCTCTGGCAGCGTTTTTTTTCTATTCCAAGATGCTTTGCCAGTTCATCAACTGTTGGTGTTCTTCCTAATTCACGCTTCATGTCCTCGCATGCAGATTCTATAATCCCCAACTGCTTGTAAAATCCCCGGGGCATCCACTCCTGTTTTCTTACATAATCCAGCATTGCTCCTCTTACCCGCGTTGTAATGTAAGTGGAAAACTTAATGTTTTTATCCGGATCATACATATCGATCCCTTTTATGATCGCCACCACACCTTCATTCACTGCATCTTCCATCTGCATGGTGGTAGAATAAAGATCATATAGTTTCGTTGCCGTGGTTCTGGCTATGTACAGATACTGCATTGTGATCTCTTTCTTTATTTCCGGATCTTTCGTTTTTTTATAAAGCGCAAATAACTCCTTCTCTGCCTTTTCCTGCTTATCTTCCATAACTTTACTCACTCCTGTTATCTGCTGTTTATATCATTTGACCGTACACTTATGATCCTTTTTTCATTGTACTTATATTTCCAATTGACTGGATCTGCACATTATTTGCGATCTCATTAAATGAAAGCACCCTGATATTAGGATAAAAGGGTTCTACCAGATGGTAAAAATGGATCCTCATAACCTGTGAAGTCAGGATCACCGGATTCTGTGATAAACCACTGAACTTTTTTATCTGCTCTGCCAGCTGCCGGATCACATGCTGGAGCATTTCCGGGTTTAATGCCAGATATAAGCCATTTTCCCCTTTTGACAAGGATGCGACCATTTCCCGTTCCAGCTGGGCATCCAGTGTGATGACCTTCATGCATCCATCTGTACAGTACATGCGGGTAATGGTACGTTTAAGAGCTGTCCTGATCTTTTCTACTGTCTGGTCCAGCTCTCTTGGAGGAAGACCTGTTTCTGAGGCTGTCTGCATCAGATTCTCTACAATGGTCTCCAGGTCGCGGATCGGGATTCCTTCTTTTAGAAGGTTTGTAAGAACTCTCTGGAAATAACTGTAGCTGATCATCTGTGGTATTGCCTCTTCCACCAGTTCAGGAGCTGTTTTTTTCAAATTTTCCGTAAGCCTTACCACTTCCTGTCTTGTAAGCAGTTCGTATGAATGCTGCCGGATGACTTCTGAAAGATGCATGAGCAATACAGACAGAGGATCAATGACCGTATAACCATATAATTCAGCCCGATCTCTGTTTTCAGGCTTGATCCACCTGCTGGGTATACCGTATGCCGGTTCAATGGCCTCAATACCTTCGATTTCTTCTTCCACCTCCTCTGGTTCCAGAGCAAGGAAATAATCAATCAGGATCTCTCCTCCTGCAACTTCTTCTCCTTTTATGCGGATACTATACTGACTTGGTCCCAGGGAAGAACTGTCCCGGAGCCGGATGGATGGGATCACAAACCCCATATCCTGGGCATATTGGCGGCGGAATATAACGATCCTGCTGATCAGCCTTCCGCCTACTGACTCATCTGCCAGAGGGATCAGACTATAACCAAACTCGATCTCCACTGGCTCCAGTGTAAGAAGGCTGTATACATTATTTACATCTTTAAAATATTCTTCCTCACTTACTTCCTCTTTTGCAGCAGCTGCCTGAGCCTGTGGGGAATCTTGAAGCTGGGTAGAAGGAGCCATTGCCATTTGTGACAATGCCTGTGGCTCTTTTTTTATCTTTCCGGAAAGATAAAATCCGCTTCCCATAAGACATGCAGCCACAACCAGAGTCCTTACTGCCGGCATTCCAGGTATCACAGCCATAACCGCCACTGCTGCACCACTAACGATCATAGCATGAGGCTGGGCCAGAAACTGCTTTGATACATCTTCATTTAAGCTGCCTTCTGAAACAGCTCTTGTAACGATCATTCCTGTTGCAGTAGAAATAAGAAGAGCCGGTATCTGGGATACCAGACCATCACCTACTGTCGCAATGGAATAGGTACTCAGCACGGCTGAGATGCTGCTGCCGGACTGTACAATACCGATGATGCTGCCGCCGATCAGATTGATGGCAGTTGTGATAAGTGACATAACTGCATCGCCCTTTACGATCTTAGTCGCACCATCCATTGCGCCATAAAAATCTGCTTCTCTCTGAACCTTGGCACGCCGTTCCCTTGCCTGTGTTTCATTGATCAGGCCAGAACTAAGGTCTGCATCAATAGCCATCTGTTTTCCCGGCATGGCATCCAGATTAAATCTGGCTGCCACCTCTGCCACTCGTTCTGCACCTTTTGTGATAACAATAAACTGCATCAACACGATGATCAGGAAGATGATCAGACCTACTACTACGTTTCCTCTTAAAACGAAATCACCAAAGGCAGCAATGACACGGCCTGATGAACCTCCCTGAGAAAGGATATTTCTCGTGGTTGAAACATTGATACCCAGACGGAACAGCGTGGTAATAAGCAAAAGAGAGGGGAATATGGAGAATTCCAATGGCTCCCGAATGGTCATGGTTATTACCAGGATCATCATGGAAAGGGACATATTCAATATGATCGCCACATCCACCAGTCCCGCCGGAAGGGGAATGATCAAAAGCAATATGATCGTGATCACAAACATAACCACTGAGTAACTCAATAACCGTTTCATTCGTCCATTAATCTCCAACTATTATTTTTTATCTTTATTTTTCCCGTTATCCTGTTTATACAGATATACCAGGATTTCTGCTACTGCCGTATAAAATTCTGAGGGGATCGGCCTGTCCAGTTCACAGGAATTGTACATAGCCCGTGCAAGTGGTTTATTTTCAATGGTATAAACATTGTTTTCTTCCCCCACCTTTACGATTCTTAACGCCAGTTCATCTAATCCCTTGGCAAGTACTACCGGAGCATTGTCATGATCAGGATCATATTTTAAAGCAATGGCCACATGGGTAGGATTTCGTATGATCACATCTGCCTGGGGAACCTTCTGCATCATCCTGCTGGATGCCATCTGACGCTGCAGGCTTTTGATCCTGTTTTTAATCTCAGGATTACCTTCTGTCTGTTTATACTCATCTTTTACTTCCTGCTTTGTCATACGAAGCTCTTTTTCGTATTCCCAGCGCTGATACAGATAATCGCCAAAGGCAATGACCATAAAGGCAATACATACACGTATCAGCAGATCAAAGATCATTTTCATCATATAAGCCGCAGATGCTGCAGGATTCATATCGATCATTGATGCCATGGGCTGCAGATCCTGCTTCAGTATGTTGTAAAGCAATACCAGCAGCAGTGTTATCTTGATGGAGTTTTTCACCAACTCTACTGCATTTTTCATGGAAAACAGACGTTTTATACCTGAAAGAGGATTAAGCCTGTTCCATTTTGGCCGGATGGATTTAAAGGATACATTAAAACGTGTTTGTACTCCATGCGCCACAATTCCAAGTAAAAGGGCTAAAAGCAACAGAGGAAGCGCACATTTTAAAAACACAGACAGTGTAACAAAAACAAGGCTGGCTGAAAGCATATCTTCTGAGGACCGGGCTGCTCCATCTATGACCCAGGTCATATAATTTTTCATCTGTCCATATATAAAAGGAAGCCATATGCGGATCCCGAAAAATATGCCAGCCAAGATCACTACGGTAGCTACATCCCTGCTTTGGAAGATATTTCCTTCTTTTCTGGCATCCCGCCGCTTTTTGGCGGTAGGCTGTTCGGTTTTCTCCTGGCCACTCTGTCCCATCTTCTATGACACTCCTTTCAGACTGGTTTCATATTGCTTAAAAGCTTCCACATCATCTGATACATATATGTAAAGATGGTATCTATATAATCTGCCATTGGCGAAAACAGTAGCAGCATCATCAAAAGCCCCATTATGATCTTTACCTGGAAATTTACCGTAAAAACATTGATCTGGGGAATGATACGCATCAGAATCCCCATTGCCAGTTCTGATACAAGCTCAATTGCTATCATTGGAAATGCAAACTGCATACCAGTAAGGATCCCCTGGCAGAATCCAGCTGTGATCACATGGACCAGCATGGGATTAAATGTCACTTTTCCAAAAGGGATCAGCTGTACCGACTGGTAAAACAATTCTAACAGCCGCAAATGACTGTTGCTGGCAAAAAAGATCAGTACCATAAATGCATAATAAATACCGGAACTGACCGTTGACTGGGTTCCATACTGGGGATCATAAACCTGAGCCATGCTAAGTCCCATTGAATAATCCATAATGGAAGAAGCAAACCGGATCGTAAGGAATGCCAGTTCCATTGCAAAGGCTAACACTGCCCCAAGAAAAAGCTCTCCCGCAAGCATCAGGATGTATTCTGCCATTGATCCCGGATATGCCATCTGGGTCTGGTCTGCAGACAGATACAGGAGCAGTGACAGGGCAAAAATAAAATATGCCCTTATTTTTACAGGAAAATTACTTTTTCCAAAAAGGGGATTGAATCCGATGGCTCCGCTCATACGCATCACTGCCATTGAAAATGTGATAAACATAGATCTTCTTTACCCCTTTGCGATCAATTCCACTATGTATTGAAAAAATTCCTGAAGCATGACCAGCATAGAACTTCCTAAAAAACCTAAAAGCACCATAATAGCCAGCAGCTTGGGGACAAATGTCATTGTCTGTTCATTGATCTGTGTGGCTGCCTGAAAAACAGCAATGACCACACCTACGATCATACTGATCAACAGAAATGGCAGCGACAGCTTCATTGCCAGCTGGAATGCTTCATACATGATATCCAGGATCTGCACTTCTGTCATATTCCCACCTCTTTCCTACCGGAAGCTTTGTACCAGACTGGAAAATAAAAGTTCCCAGCCATTTACTGTAATAAATAAAAGTAACTTAAAGGGAAGAGAGACCATAGTTGGCGGAAGCATTACCATACCCATGGACATAAGGGTGGTAGACACCACTATATCTATAAGCAGAAATGGAAGATAAATCAGAAATCCTGCAAGAAACCCTTTTTTTAATTCGCTGGTCATAAAAGCTGGTACAACAACAGTAAGAGGATATTCTTTCACATCTTTCTTAACTTCCTGTTTTGACATCTGTACAAAATGATCCAGCGTATCCTTCTCTGTATTGCGAAGCATGAATTGCTTCAGTGGATCTGCCATGCGGCTTACTGCCTCCTGCTGTGTGATCTCCCCATTTTTATAGGGCTCGTAGGCAACCGTATTGATCTGACCTATAACCGGACTCATAATATACAGCGACAAAAAAAGTGCCATGCCTGTTAATACCATATTAGGCGGTGTCTGCTGGACTCCCATTGCATTTCTCGTAAAAGAAAGTATGATTATAATACGCATAAAGGAACTCATCATAACCACAATGGAAGGAAGCAATGCTGCAAAGGTAAGCAGCATGATAATATCCAGCGCAGGAACATTTCCTCCATTTAAGCCTGTAATCAGCTCATTCATTCGTTTTCTCCTCCTTAAACCGTTCCAGAACCTGGATCCCCGTCTGACTAGTCCCAAGCAGATATTGGTTTTCATCCAGTTTAAGAAGAATAATGTACTGATCATTTCCTACTTTTAGTTGTTCCAGTATCCGCATCTTTCCCCCCTTATTTCCATAAGGGGCGTTTTTCCCCAGGTACCGGCTTGCCTGCCATGCCAAAAACAAAATGACTACAAAAGCAAGCAGCATACCTGTTGTAGAAACAATATCTGTTATCATATTAAGGGCTCTCCGGATTGATATCCCTGGTTACAATATCGGTAATACGGATACCAAAATTATCCTCTACTACTACAATATCTCCCCTGGCAACACACTGTCCATTTACATACAGGTCTGCCTGTTCTCCTGCCATTTTGTCCAGGACTACAAGAGATCCCTGGGTAAACTCCAGAATATCCTTTACCAATTTCTTAGTGCGTCCTATTTCCACTGATATCTCCAACGGCACCTTCATGAGCATTTCCTGGTTGGCGCTTTCTTCTCCATTTTCACTTCCAGAAGATTCAAGACCAGGCGCATTGGCCGGCCGGATCAGGGCAGGTTCCCTGGATTCCTTTTTCCCTTCCTGTTCCCGTTTTTCCATATCCTGCATCAGCTGCATCATCTGCACCTGTGACTGCTGCATCTGATTCAAAAGCTGTAAAATAGCCGGATTCATATCTGCAGAAATACCAGCTGGAATCTGGGAATATACCGGCTGCGATGTAGGTGCTGGCTGCGGTGTAGATGCTGGCTGTGGGACCGGTGCTGGCTGCGGGGCCGGTGCTGGCTGCGGGGCCGGTGCTGGCTGTGGGGCCGGTTCTGGCTGCGGTGTAGGTGCTGGTTCTGGATCAGGCTGCGTTTTTTCTTTCTCTGCTGCCTCTTCTATTACCTTCTCTGCAGTTTCTTCTACTGCCTTTGATCCTGACTCCTTATCTTCTGTCTGAACCTCTGCTGCTTCTTCCAGGGATATCTCAAATGGTTCCAAAAGCCTTTTGGCAAGCTTTTCCGGCATAATATTTAAAAACTCACTTTTCAGCTTTCCTTCGATCTCAAGGGTAAAGGAAATGACCACCATAGGAATTTCTTCCGGAAAATACTTGTTTTTAAAGCTTTCTGCGTCTGTGATCTCAAAAGAAACTGGTGTGGATATATTAACTGTAAATTTCAAAAATTCTGAAAGTGCCGTTGCTGAAGCACCCATCATCTGGTTCATTACCTCACAAATAGCACTTCTGTTGATCTCATCCAGTTCAAATTTATCATCTGGTACCTCTTCGCCCAGAAGGGTTCCTACTATGATGCGCACGTCATTTCTGCTGAACATCATAATATTGCTTCCTTCCAGTCCCTCTACATAAGCGATCTCTACTCCTACTGCCGGTTCCAGCTTTTTAAACTCAAACTGATCCCTTGTAAGGATCTTTACCTTTGGAGTCGTAATGTGAACGGTAGATCCTAAAAGGGTAGACATTGCTGTCGCTGATGCTCCGAGGCTGATATTCATCATCTCCCCAAGAGCATCTATTTCCATCTCATTAAAGCTGAGTGCACCCATTCTTATTTTCCTCCTGTTTTCTACTTACCGATTTCCAGTGCTTTCTGAGCCATCAGCTTAATTGCGTTTAACGCTGTTACATTTGCTTCATAAGACCGGGTAGCTGACATGCTGTCTACCGTTTCCTTCAGCACATCCACATTTGGCATAGTCACATAGCCGTCTGCATCCGCATCCGGATGATCCGGATTGTAAACTTTCTTAGCTTCTCTGTCATCTTCCACAATGCCAGAAACTCTTACTCCTGCATGACGGCTGGTTATTCCTTTTCCCCGTGCTGCATTTTCCATTGCCTGGGCAAAAGACGTATCTGAATAGCTTTCAAGAAGTACATTTTTCCTTCGGTATGGACCACCTGACTCTGTCCGCGTTGTGTCCATATTTGCTATGTTTTCTGCCGCAATATCCATCCTGACACGCTGTGCGCTCATTCCAGAAGCGCTTATATCGAATGAACCTAAAAATGCCATAACAGTTCCCTCCTTATGGATCATTTTCCTAAAATGTCATTTACAGTTTTTACAATTCTCTGTGCATCAAAAGGCTTCACCACAAAATCACGGGCACCTGATTTGATCGCATCTACAACCATGCTTTCCTGTCCCATTGCTGTACACATAACAACTTTGGCATTTGGATCACCTTCACGAATTTTTTTCAAAGCCTGAAGCCCGTCCATATTTGGCATGGTGATATCCATAATTACCATGTCCGGTTTTTCCTCACTGTATTTTTTTACTGCTTCTGCCCCATCCTGTGCCTCGATAAAATCGTTATATCCACTTGAACTGAGAGCTTTCTTGATCATCATCCTCATAAAAGCAGCATCGTCTACCAGCATTATCTTAGCCATTTCTTATTCCTCTTCTTCCTTCATTCTTATTTATACTCCCGTATTCCGGAGCGTATTTATCCTTGTTCTTTTACAGATCCGTCACTGTTATCAGGATCTTCTTCCTTCTGCGGCATTATATCCGTTTTCTTTTCTTCTATTTGTGACGTAATGCATTTTTCAATCTTCACAGCCACATTTTTCTTATAACATCCCATTTGTCCTGTAAACCAAGGCTGACGTCCTACAAAAAGTCTGACCGGACTGTCTTTTGGCTTTCCAAGATCGATCACATCTCCTACCTGGATCTGATAAAGTCCTTTCAGATCCAGCTGTACCGTGCCAAGCTGTCCTGTAATAGGCAGTTTGGAGTAACGGATATTATCCATGATCTTCTCTTTATTATCCTGATAAGAAAATCCTCTTGCCAGGTGCTTGCGGTTGTCAATACTGTGAAAGATCACCGTAAGAAGATTGCCCGGAAGGCAGATCTTTACTTTTTCCTGTGCCTGTCCAGATATGTCCACATTTAAAATGATAATGGCTACTGTTTCATCCAGACCTACATCCTGGACCATGGTTGGATTTTCTTCTACATGTTCTACGGAAAAAACAATGCTCACATAATTCGAAAATCCATCCTTTAAGGTACCTGTCATATATTCTACAATCCGCTTGTACAAAGCACGTTCCACGTCGGAATACCGGTAATCATCCTCTACTGCTACAACATCTTCGCCCCCCAGCATATGGTTGATCAGTGTAATCACCATACCCGGAGTTACAAACAGCATCAGTGGAACACTCATTTTTTCTTCTCCTGCTATTGATGCGTCTATCATTGTCATGCAGTCGTTTTCGTGAAGGGCATTTACGTATTCGTAATACCTTCTTTCCTGTACATCCAGCACCGTTATGTCCGTCATCACGCGGAAAATACCGTTGATCTGGGAAGTAAGAATACGTGCATAATTCTCAAATACACTCCTGAGGATCTTCATTTTTTCTTTTGTGAATTTCCTCGGGCTGAAAAAGTCGTATTTAATATAGTTCTTTTCTTCTGGTGACAGAGGCTGTACAGATTCTGTTTTCTTTTCCTGTGCTGGTGCATCCGCACTCATGGATTTTAAAAGTGCATCTATCTGGCTTTGTGATAAAACATCTGCCATTCTTCCTGACCTCTCTTATTCACTGGTATTTTGCATTTTCTCCACAGACCCTGCATCTTCTGCACCTGCATCTTCTGCACCTGCATCTTCTGCACCTGCATCTGCTGCACCGGTATCTACCGGTGCCTCTGTATCTGCCGGTACGGTTTCACCACCCTGGGAAGAGCTTTGTGACTCTCCTACTGTTACTACTGTAGTATTCGCATATTCACCGCTCTTAAACTCTTTATAATACTCATTCAGGTCTCTTTCTTTTGCCCCATTATCTAAAAGCAAAAATTCAATCCTGCGGTTTTTTATCCTTCCTTCTTCTGTGGAATTATCTGCTATAGGGCGATATTCACCATAACTTATATCCACCAGCTTCTCCGGCTTTATTACATTCTGCTGCTGAAGATAAATACATACTTCTGCAGATCTCATCGCCGAAAGGATACGGTCTTTTCGTATAATCTGTGGATTGATCTGTGAATTATCTGTTACTTTCGCAGTGTGGGACATGATATTAACCTGTTCAATCCCACCTGCTGCAGGAGCTATGGCTTTTGCAAATGTATTGAGGACTGCCTGTCCTTCCCGTGTAAGCACGGAGCTGTCTGCACCGAAAAACACATTATTTGCAAAAGAAACATAAGTATAATCATCTCCCCTGATGACCGTAGCCTCCTTTACACCCGCCTGATTCAGGCTTTCAGCGATCGTAAGATACAGCTCATTTACATCTTCTGCCTGAAGAGCTTCCTGGGCAATCTCCTGGCCGATCTCCTGGCCTTTGCTATCCACCTCTGGGGTATCTGACATCTGGGAATTAATGGTAATATTTTCTGATCCCTGGTTCTGTATGCTTGGGATGCTTTTCACAAAAATAGTCCATTTCTGTGCGTCCAGGTTAGACATGGAATACAGCATGATAAAAAATGTAAGCAGCAATGTTACCATGTCTCCATAAGTATCCATCCAGTTGCCGCCGCTGTCTGTGGGGCGATTTTTCTTACTCATTTATCTTCCTGTTCCTTCCCCTGAAAATCTCCAGCTTCTGCTTTTGCAAGGATCTTCCGCTGCTGTGACTGTTTAATCGATGCAAGAAGATGTTCCCTCAGGTATTTTGGATTTTCTCCTGCCTGTATGGCAATGATCCCTTCAATGATAGTAGAACAATACAGTTCTTCCTCATCCTGACGGATCCTCAGTTTCTTTGCGATCGGATTAAAAATAACATTTGCAAGAATACAGCCGTAAAAGGTTGTGATCAATGCTACTGACATGTCACTGCCGATAGTAGATGAACCGCCTGCATCCATATTCATTCCCTTCAGCATGTTGATCAAACCGATCAGGGTACCTATCATACCAAAGGACGGTGCATAAGATGCAGCTTTTTCATAAAGACCTGCCGCCTGGTCGTGACGGATCATCATATTATCCAGTTCTCTTTCCAGAACCAGCCTTACTTTGTCCGGATCGTTTGCATCTACGATCATCAGGACACTCTGCTTAAAGAAAGTATCCTTGATCTCCGCCGCTTTATCCTCCAACGCCAGAAGGCCGCTCTGCCTTGCTATGGTTCCCAGATCTACAAGCTGTTCGATCAATTTGGGGATATTATAGCGGTTTCCCCTTATAAGTACTGCAAAATGCTTTGGGATATCCTTTAATATCCCTAATGGATAGCTGGACAAAGTTGCTGACAGAGTCCCACCAATTACAATGACCATACTGGGGATATTAATAAAGTTACCAATCTTGGCAAAACCGATTCCGTTTACAATTAAAGCAAAACCCAGGATTATACCTAGTAATGTTGTAGGATCCACCTGCTTTTCCTCCTAAATCTGCATCTCTTTTTTTATGCTGACACACCTTTGAAAGAACCCGGTCACCTGATCTTTGATGCTTTCTACACTGTCTTTTACCAGATAGTAATCTCCATTCATCATACGGATCTTTGTTTCCGGAATCTGTTCGATCAATTCAACCTGAAGCCAGTTCAGATATAAAATCTCTCCGTTAAGTCGTTCTACACAGATCATATTCCTTACCGCTTCATGTTGATCAGATCAGACAGGATCTCATCACTGACTGTGATGATCTTTGAATTGGCCTGAAAGCCTCTCTGTGTTGTGATCATATCAGAAAATTCCTTTGCAAGATCCACATTGGAAGCCTCCAGATATCCGGTCATTAAAGAAGAGGTGCTTCCTCCTGGGATCGTAGCGGAAGCATTACCACTGTTATCGCTTTCTGCTGCCCCATAGTAAAAAGAACCCTTTTTGCTTAAGCCCTCCGGATTCTGGAAGGTGGCAATGGCAACCTTACCGATGCTGACGGTTTTTCCATCCTTATCCGGATCCGTTGACTTTACTGTACCTGAAATCTCTCCCAGACTGTTAATCTTTACATTTGTCAGCTGCAGCGGATCATCACCAAAATCATTGCCTGTTACATCACTAGGAACCTTGATGGCTACAAGATCTCCATCAAATCTCGTTGGCTTATCTACCTCATCCGGACGGAAACCATAAACAAAATTTCCGTTGGCATCTGTAAGATATCCATTTCCGTCAATTTTGAACTGACCAACTCTGGTATAATCAAAGTCCGTTTTCTTCATATCCGCTACTGTAACCGTTTCTGTGCTCTTTGGGAATGTAATAAAGAAGCCTTCTCCGTTTACACTTGCATTAAGACCACCTACATAGGTTTGTGTAGAGACACTCATATCCGTACTGATGGAACCCATCATGGAACCATATCCATACTGGGCTGCATTTACACCACCGGCATTCTCGCTTCCCTTTGTGGAGGTGGTGGAAGTCTGGTACATCGCCTCTTTAAAGCTGTAGCTCTGGGACTTAAAACCAAATGTATTTACGTTTGCAATATTGTTGCCGATGACGTCCAGTTTGTTCTGATGCGCCCGAAGACCTGATACTGCTGAATCCATTGCTCTTAACATATTCTTTTGCTCCTTTTTACATTTCTTCTGTTTCTGTATCTTCAGATCCTGTGTCTTTCAGATCTGCATTTGCTAACTGTTCTGTGATCTTATCTGTTTTTTCAGATCCTCTGTCAGGATCTTTTTCACCTGCTTTCTCTGGAAGCTTTCCTACTCCCAGGACACTGGACATCTTATAGCTGGTATCATCACCTTCCAGACGTACCACCGGATCTCCCTGGGTAAAATCAACAGAAATTACCTTCCCATATTTCACGCCATTTGCTGCCCCGGTATCAGGATCCGTAACCGCCACTGTTATCTCCTGACCGATCAGGCTGCCTGCATATGTCTGAGTTGTAACAGCAGCTGATGTATTTAATGACTCTGTCATGGCAGTAAGTGACTGGACCATTGCCATATTTGTCATCTGGGACATCATTTCGCTGTTATCCATAGGGCTTGTCATATCCTGATTGGAAAGCTGTGCTGCTAACAGCTTGATAAAGCTGTTTACATCCATCGTGTTCTTGCTGTTGGATCCGGCACTGTAAACACCTGCCTGATACGGGTTTGCAGTGCTGCTGACTGTTATTTGATCTGCCATATCACTTTAATCCTCCTTCTAGGCCAGTCCCAGCCTTAGCTGTTGGGCAAAGCTGTCATCCTGCTTCTGGCGCTGCTCTTTTTGATCCTGCCTGCCGTTTCTGCCATGACCGGGATCCTGATCCATGTTTTGCCTGTTTTCAGTCTGTTCCGGTGTGTAAATAACAGTAGGAGTTCCTGTCTTTTCTTCCAGGATCTGTGCCAGATGCCCTGCTTCTTTGCTTAATATCTCCAGTGTTTTTGCACTGGTTGAAAAAATAGTGACCTCTGTTTTTCCTTTTTCATACTCCAGCCGGATAGTCAGCTTTCCAAGCCTTTCCGGCTCCAGGGAAAGCTCCAGCTTTCCTTTTTTTTCACTGATCTTTGTATCCAGGTAGTTTCCCAGATCCTCTGTCAATGTATCCTGGGCTGTTGGCAGCCGGTCTGCCGGTCCTGTATCAACAGCAGCTGGTTTTGCTGCTGTGCCAGCTGAACTTTCAACAGTTCCTGTATAACCGGGCGATGCCAGGGCTGTCATTTCCTTTCCGGAAATATGTTCCTTCTGGTCTGGTATTTCTTCTTCCCGGTTCATTTTGGCAGTTTGCTTTGACTGCCCGGCTTCTCCGGTCCGTCCTGCAGCTTCTGTCTGTGCCGGTCTGTTCTGGAGCTTTAAGTCATCTGCATGGACAGCTGTTTCTGTGTGGGGGGCTTCGGTCTTCTGTATGGTACTGACCGCTGCCGACTGGTCCTCCATTCCTGTTTCCACCGTTGTCTGTACAGCCAGATCTTGTATTCCATTTATTTCATTGTTGTAAACAGCAGGCGTTTTACTATTTTCTGCTGTTATCTGTACAAAGGTCCTGTAGCAGGCTTCAGAAACATAGGCAGCTGCCAGTTCCTGCTCCTGCTCTTTTTCTCCATCCTGGCTGTTCTTTCCGTCCTGTATGTCTGTTACTTTTATTTCTGCTTTTATTTCATCTGTTTTTACGTTTTCTCCGGACTGCCTGCCATTAACCTGTTTTTCATTTCCCCTGTTTTTGGTTTCTTCTGGCTGTGTTTCTTTATTTTTTGTTTCCCCTGTTTCTGCTTTTTTTGTTTCGTCATTCTGGGCTGCTTTTTTCTGGTATTTTGTCAGCATCGATGCAAAATCTGACCCATTCTCCACTTTTTCTTCTGGGTTCGTACCTGACTTCACAGAATATCCTGTTTTTATCTGACCGGTATTTTCAATCCTGCTCAACCTAGATTACCTCCCTGTTTTGAGAATATCTGGCTGTTCTTGAAGCAAATTCTTCTATAAACAGCTCCTGTGCCTTTTTAGCAGCTTTTTCATACTCACTCTGCCGCCTGTCCTTTAACTTTTCATAACGGGACGTATCTATCTTTGCAGCGATCACCTGTACTTTTTTCTTTTCTTCTTGCTGCTGTAAAAGCTTTAACTGTTCCTGTTTTTTCCGGATCTGATTTTCCATTTCACTGATATACATACCATAAAGACAAATATCTTTTATCTGTACATCCTGTTTTTTCAAATCATCCATCTTATTCTGGGCAGATACCAGCTTGTTCTCCAGTTCCTGTATCTCTGCTTCTTTTTTCCGGATCTGTGCCAGAAGTGTACCATGTTCTGCCTTAATGCTGTCCAGAATCTGTTCCTTATAATGAAGTACATTTTCAAGACTGTATTTAAATCTCTTCATCTTAAGTATCATCTCCTATAACTGCTAACCCACGATTTTTTCCATTCTCCTTATGCTTTCCTCATAAGGGATATTTTCATTTGTTTCCTGTTCCAGAAATTTATTCATATCACCTATGCGGTCAACTGCTTCATCCAGAGCACTGTTTGCACCTTTTTTGTAAGCGCCAATGGAGATCAGGTCTGCATTTTTCTGATAAAGACTTAACATGTTCCTGAACCTTGAAGCTGCTTTCCTGTGTTCTTCCCCGGCTATATCATTCATAAGACGTGAAATACTCGCACTGATATCAATAGCCGGAAAATGGTTTGCATTAGCCAGCTGCCTGCTTAAAACAATATGACCATCCAAAATACCTCTGACTGTATCAGCCACCGGCTCATTGGTATCGTCTCCCTCCACCAGTACCGTATAAATCCCGGTAATGGAACCTTTTGCAAAATTCCCGCTTCTTTCCAGAAGCCTTGGAAATTCTGCATAAATAGAAGGTGTATAACCTCTGGCTATAGGCGGTTCTCCAATAGCAAGACCGATCTCCCTCTGTGCCATGGCATATCTGGTAAGAGAATCCATCATCAGCAGCACATCTGCTCCCTGATCCCTGAAATATTCAGCGATCGTTGTTGCAACCAAGGGACATTTCATACGCAGCATTGCCGGCTGGTCTGATGTGGCTACAATAAGGACAGAACGTTTCATGCCCTCTTCTCCCAGATCCTTTTTAACAAATTCCAGAACCTCCCTGCCTCGCTCTCCTACCAGGGCGATCACATTGATATCTGTTTTTACATTCCGGGCGATCATTCCCATCAATGTACTTTTTCCAACACCGGAGCCTGCAAAAATCCCCATTCTCTGACCTTTTCCAATGGTATTTAAACCATCAATGGCCTTAATCCCAAATTCCAGATGTTCCCTGATAGGAGGACGGTTAAGGGGGTTGATATAGGCACTGTCTACTGTATAAAGCTTCCCTGGGGGAAACTCTCCTTTTTCGTCAATGGGATGCCCCAGCGCGTTGATGATACGGCCTTTCAGGAAGTCTCCCACCGGTATCTGCAAACGGCATCCGGTATTGCGGACAAAACTTCCCGCTGTGATCCCGCTGATATTTTCATAGGTCATCAGCTGTATTTTGCCATTTTTGAATCCTACCACTTCCGCAGGAACCTGACAGTTCTCAGCTTCATTGTAGATCATAACAATATCACCAATACCGGATCTGCCTCCGGAAGCTTCCATTGACATTCCCACTACATTTTCAATTTTTCCAATGCGGTCTGCTGTTTCTGCCTGCTGTATTAACTTCAGGAGATTTTCATACATGGTTTTCACCTCTGTGTACTTTATGTATCCATAAAATCTTTATGTATTGGCGTTGTCTACAAGTCTGTGTATATTTTCAAGCTGGGTATCTACACTCATATCTATAATCCCGTCCGGCATTTCGATGATACAGCTTCCGCATTTTCCGTCCTCCATTACTATAAATTTGACGTTGTCAGAGAGCCGTGACAGTTTCTCTGCCAGATGTCCATCTGCCTGAACCATGGTCTCATAGTCTTCTTTTTCCATATAGATCTTGACCCAGTCCATTTTCTGCAGTTTTTCTGTTTCAGCTTCTATCATCCTGCTTATAACAGAACCGCTGGATCTCAGGCTGATATGGATCACTTTTTCAGCCACTGCCACAGCAATATCTTTTAATTCTTCCAGATATTCTCTGAGGCATTTTTCTTTTTCTTTGTTGATCTCTATTAAGGCTTTTTCCAGGCTTTCTTTAAAAAACCGCTGATTTTCACGATGTTTCGCCTCATTTTCCTCTTCTGCCCTAATCAGTCCCTCTTCATAGCCTTTTTGTCTGCCTTCTTCAAATCCTTTCATCTGGGCTTCCTCAGAGATCTGTTCTGCCTTTTCGTTTGCTTCCTGTTCAATGGCTGCCGCTTCTTTCCGGGCTTCTTCTAATATTTTTTCTTTTTCCCTAAGCACCAGCTCTATTTGTTCCTGACTGCATTCCAGACCATTGCATGTATCATTGCCCGCATTTAAAGAAGCTTCCGTTTCTTTTTTATTCTGCTTTTCTGTTTCTGGTTTCTGTGCATCCGGTGCCGTAAATACCTGTAAGGGAAGCTTCCGGACTCTGGCTTTATTTTCAAAGCCTGTATCCTGATCAGACAACAATGTTATCGTCATCTCCTCCCTTATTGATTATTACTTCTCCTGCATCTTCCAGTTTACGGATCAGATTAACAATACGCTGCTGTGCCTCTTCCACTTCCTTAAGCCTTACATTGGTAGTGATCTCCAGGTCTCCCTTGACTGTTTCTGCCATACGCTTGGACATATTTGCAAAGAATACGTTCTTCATATCCTCTGATGCAGTCTTTAATGCATATACAATATCCTTGGAATCGCAATCCCTGATAAAACGCTGTACAGATCTTGGATCCATATCGATGATATTCTCGAACATGAACATCTTGTCCCTGATGCTTTTTGACAGTTCCGGATTATCTTTATCCATTTCATCAAAGATCTGTTTCTCGTTTCCTCGGTCAACATGGTTCATCACATCTGCCACATAATCAATACCGCCCAGGTTCATATTATCCTCACTGGTAATGATCGTAGCGAATTTCCTCTTCATTTCCTCTTCCACAATAGCTATTGCCTCAGGAGATACACGGCTCATATTTGCCATGCCTTCCAGTACCGGTATCCTTTTTTCATTTGGAAGCTGTTCCAGTATCTGGGCCGCCTGCTGAGGATCCATATAAGCCATGATCAGAGCGATCACCTGGGGCCGCTCATGCTGGAGCAGGGCAAGAAGGGATTTGGGATCTCCCTTTGTAAAAAAGTTAAATGGCTTGGACTGGAGAGTCTTGGATACTTTTTCCAGAAGATTTCTGGCTGTGGTTTCTCCAAAAGCTTTTTCCAGTACACTTCTGGCATAATCCAGACCTCCATCTGTCATCATCTTGTGGGTAAGGCACATTTTATAAAACTCATCTAATGCATTCTCCACCTGGGCATTATTTGTTTTTCCAAGCTTTGCTACCTCATAAGTCAGGTCTTCGATTTCCTGTTCACTGAGATATTTATAAATCTGGGAAGCGCGGTCTGCTCCTAAAGACACAACTACCACTGCTGCTTTCGCCCGCGCATCCATTTTATCCAGTTCGGATCCCCCGGTAATATCTGTTATCTTACTTCCCTCTATTTCTGCCATCGTTTCCTCCACCAGTAAGCAGCCAATTCTGGATCAGTTTTGCTGCGATCTGCGGATTTTCATCCACAAAGGAACCGATCTCCTGTTTTAATTTCAGACTGTGCTGCATTTTCAGATTTAAAATTTCTTCATTTTTCTTAAGTTCATCGTCCTGTCCCTGAAGCGCCGACTGTTCCTCTTCAGTTAACAAGGATATATTCCCATCATTTTTAGTTTTATTGTCGGCGGCAATGGCATTTTGAGAATTTTCAGTAATCGCACCTCCATCCGGTATCTGTTCCAACAGTGCCTGTCTTTCTTCTTCTGACGCTTTCAAATGCTGCCTGCTGAGTATCAGCAAAGCAATCAGCAATACAAGAAGCAGCCCACCTGCCCCTATGGCGATCAAAAGAGGCAATGGAAGCTTTGCTTTCTGTGCCGGTGCTGTTACCGGCACTGCATCTGTGTTTTTACTGGCTACTGAAAGGGCTCTTATAACCGTGATCTTTGAAGGAGCGTCCTCCTGGGTAATACCTGCTGAATTAGCTACAAGACTGACCAGATCTGCGTCTGCAATAGATGTATCATCTGTATCAATAGTAACGCCTACTGTTGTATTTTCCAGAACACCAGGATCGATCTGACGCTGTTCTTTTGTGGAATTATACAGCCACTCTCTTATTGCGCTGTTGTTGGAATATGTATCTGAACCTGCCTGTGTGCCTGTCTGGCCCGTATAACGGGGTGTATCTGCATTAGCATCTGCGCCTGCTGCGCCTCCATTTCCCGAAGACGTACTTCCCGTATTCTCCCCTGCTGTTTCTTCTTTTTCCAGCAGTCCTGTTTTATCATTCTGGTCAACCTTATCCGGAGTGGTATACTGGACTGTTTCCTGGATCAGCTTCTGCATATTCAGTGTGCCTTTTACAGAAACTGCAACTTTTCCCTGTCCATACATTAATTCCAGGACCCGGCGCACATTTCCTGCTATACTTTTTTCTACCTGACTGGTAAGCTCTGCTACATCTTTTCCTGTACCGGCAGTATTACCTGCCTCATCTTCACCGCCGACTTCCATCATGGTAGCAGCATCAAATACAGAAACATTGGTAAAATTCATTCCCTTTACAGCTCTTGCGATCAGGTTCTTGATAGCAGCTGCCTTTGTATCTGTCAGATCCTGTCCGGGATCCATTGTCACCACAACAGAGGCTGATGCATCTGTCTGCTGTGTATCATCCAGTGCATATTTCTGGGTTCCGCCTTCTGCTATGGTCACTTTTGCATCACGTACCCCTTCAAATAATCCGATCTGGGCACCAAGACGATCCTGAAGTTCATACAATGTATATTTTTCCTTATCCTTTTCAGTGCTCATGATTCCCGCATTATTACGGTACATATCATAAGTAAAGCCGCTTTTAGGATATCCTTTGCTTAGCAATTCAGCCCTGGTCTTATCTACTGTATCTGACATTACCTGGACAGAGCCGTTTTTGTCATTGTATCTGTAATCAACACCTTCATCCTGAAGAAGACTTACAACTGCCTGGGCATCATCCGAGCTCATTCCTGTAAACAAGGTACTGTATCCTTTTTTCGTGCCTATATTCAGGACCAGAAGTCCGGCTGCCGCCAGGATAATCGTCCCCGCTGCAATGACTGCGATCATTTTTTTTGTTTTCCCTGGCATCTTCTGCCATGCTTCTTTTAGATTCTGCACTGTTCCATTCATCCTTTGCATTTCCATATATAGCAAATATTAAAAATCTACTGTTCCATTCCATGGCCAGCAGTATTAAACACTCATCTTTAAAATTTCGTTATACGCTTCCATTGCTTTATTTCTAAGAGAGATCATAACTTCCAGGCTCAGTTCTGCTTTTGCCTGGGCGATTGGAAGACTGTGGGCATCTTCTAACTGCCCCGTTGCCAGAAGATACTGTTTCTGTTCTACATCCTTCTGTGTGTCGTAAACATTTTGCACTGTATCTTCAAGCACTGACTGGAACACAGATTTTGTGCCATTTTCTGTTCCTGTTATTTTTTTATCATTCTTTCCAACAGCATCCCACCCTTTCATAGGGGTAATAAACCCATTCACCTGTTCAATCATTTTATATTTTCTCCTTAACTGTATAATTTGTATGATTTAAAAGTTTTTAGCTGCGCTGCGCAGACGTGAAAGGTCGCTACTTACAGAACTGATCATAAACTGGTATTCATAAGCTGTTCTTGCCAATTCAACCTGTTCCTGATCCATATCCACATTATTCTCATCCAGTCTGGTTGATTCATTTAAGGTTGTATGGACAGACGGTCTCATATTTTCAATCCCTCTTGCCACATTTTTCATAGAAGCCTTCTTCACAGTAAGAGCAGACCGGATCTTCTGTGCCAGTTCATTCTCAAAGGTCATATATTGTGACTTAAAACCTGGCGTATCAACATTTGCAATGTTGTTCATAGTCAGGTTCTGTCTCATCCATAAGCTGTCCAGGGTTTTTTCTCCAAGTAATAATCCATTCCCATACAAGTCCATCATAAATGTTCATCCTCCTGTGTGGCCGATATAATTTTCTTCAAAAAATACATACCGTTAATATCCCTTGATGGAAGGGGTTACAATTTTCGTATTTTTATCATTATCTATACACTCTATATAATATATAATTCTTATGTTTTTTTCAAGTCTTATGTTTTTAGCTGCCGCCTTTTTTGTATTGGTAATTTGTCACAAAGTTTTATAGCAATTTGCATTGTCTTTTTATTATATCTATTTATTTTTTTATTTTGCCCATACAATTGTGATTTTGCATAACTCCACCGTTATTTTGCACGTTTTAGATGTTATATTTTGTCAATAAATATACTTTGTTAAGTTTTTTAATTTTGCTACTATAAATGAGCAAATTTGAAAAATGGAATTTATGAAAAAGCACTTTTGCATATTGCCGAATATCGATGTGCAAAATTTGCATGCTCCGCTTTCATCATATGCAAAAAGAGGACAGCCACCCATCCTCTTTTCGCCAAGTCTATCTATTTCCTATCCTTAGAAATTCCCCGGCAGGATCTCCTTACCCGCAAGAACCTCCTCATAATCCTTCAGGTTTCTCTGCAGCAGCTCCGGCGTATTCAGACCATACGGGCACTTGCTCATGCAGTGACCGCAGTGGAGGCAGTCCTTGATCTTCATCATCTTCGCCTGTACCTCCGGTGTGAGCTGGAGGTGGGACGGGGATCTTCTGAGAAGCAGGGACATTCTCGCGCAGGTGTTGATCTCGATCCCGGCCGGACATGGCATACAGTAGCCGCAGGCACGGCAGAAGCTTCCGAATAACTGTTTTCTGTCATTCTCGATCAGGGTGCGGATCTCGTCGTCCATCACCGGCGGATTGTCGATATAGCTTAAAAATTCGTCAAGCTCATGTTCCTTCTGGACACCCCAGATCGGAAGTACGCTGTCGTACTGTGCCTGAAACGCGTAAGCGGCTCTTGAATTGTTGATCAGGCCGCCGGACAATGCCTTCATGGCAATAAAGCCCATATCTGCCTTTTTGCACTTTTCCACAAGCTCCAGATCCTTCTCGCTGCAGAGATAGCAGAACGGGAACTGTAACGTCGCGTACAGACCGGAATCCACCGCCTCGTTTGCAACCGCAAGGCGATGATTCGTGATGCTGATGAACCGGATCTTTCCCTGTTCCCTTGCCTTTAAAGCAGCGTCATAGAGGCCGGATTCATCGCCCGGCTTCGGACAGACTGCCGGGTTGTGGAACTGGTATACATCGATACAGTCCGTCTTTAAAAGACGAAGGCTTGTCTCGAGATCCTTCCAGAAGCCTTCTGCTGTCGTTGCCGCTGTCTTTGTCGCCAGATAGATATGGTTTCTGACATCACTTAAGGCATATCCGATCTTTTCCTCACTGTCAGAATATGCTCTCGCCGTATCGAAATATGTAATTCCGCCGTCATATGCCTTTCTCAAAAGCTTTGCGGCCTCTTCCTTCGTGATTCTCTGGATCGGAAGCGCGCCGAAACCGTTCTTATTTACCGTGATTCCCGTCTTTCCAAGTGTAACTGTTGTCATGAAGCTTCTCCTTTCTTCCTATACGTTTGCCCGTAACCTTTTCCCCTATCTGTGACCTTAAGCTACGGGCATGCCAAAGCTACTGCTTTCCTGCGTCCAGCATCTCCTTCAGCGCCTCATCCCCATCATCGATCCACGCGTCCTCTTCGTCCGCGTTGAGACCCAGGAATTTTGCCAGCGTTCTCTCGTCATCGCTGTTGTTCCACTCATCGACATAGTCGTCGATCGCTTCAAATTCAATTTCTCCTGCCTGGTACTTTTCTTTGAATGTCATTTTCCTGCTCCTTCAGATTCTTGAGAATCGTGATCTCCTGATTGTCGATGTGTTCCCGCACAGCCATCTTCGCCTCCTGGATATGGCGCAGCGTCAGTGCCTTTAAAATATGTTCATGCTCCACCATAAGGATCTGGCGCTTGTCCGCGTCCTTAATGTATTCCAGGCGGTAGCGGTACATCTGCTCTCTTAAATTGTTTAAGATCTGGACCAGCTTCTGGTTCTTCGTGCTGTTGTAGATGATCTCATGGAACTGCTCGTCAGTCTGGGCGATCTGCATCGCGTCCCCGTTCCCGATGGCTGCCTTGAAATCAACTTCCGCTTTATTTAATGATTCCAGCTCTTCCTCGGTGATTCTCTGGCATGCAAGGTCGATGGCAAGCTCCTCTAAGGAACGGCGCACCTCCAGAACATCCCGCAGATTGTTCTCGGAGATTTTCGCGACCTCCGCTCCCTTTCTCGGGATCATTAAAACAAGTCCTTCCAGCTCCAGCTTTCTGATCGCCTCACGGATCGGGGTACGGCTCACGCCAAGCCGCTCCGCAAGCTGGATCTCCATCAGGCGTTCGCCCGGCTCCAGCTCTCCCTTTAAAATTGCCTGGCGCAGGGTCTTGAACACAACATCCCGTAACGGCAGATATTCATCCATATTTACTTCAAAATGATTCGTCATCGCGTCTCTCTCCTCTATCTGGCTTTCTTCCGGTTGTAGAATTCAGTCAGGTACACCTGACGGGTCAGACGTCCGCCGTCCGCTTCCCTGAGGGCCTGACAGGCCTTTTCTGCCAGTTCCCTGTCCTTGTATATACCGAATACCGTCGGCCCGCTGCCGCTCATCAGGGAGCCGCTGGCGCCGTTCTCCACCATTATTTCCTTGATTTCCGCGATCTCCGGATGATCCGGGACCGTCACGGTCTCCAGGACATTTCCAAGACGTTCGATCACACCGTCCAGGTCACCATTTTTGATCGCCGCCATCATGCCATCGATATCCGGGTGTTCCTCCGGTGCAAGCTCATTCACGCGCAGTTTTCCGTATACCGCTTTCGTTGACACGGAGATCTGCGGCTTCGCGATCACGAGATGGCACTGCGGAGGTGCCGGGAGCTCTGTCAGGATCTCACCGATTCCTTCCGACAGGGCCGTTCCACGCATGATACAGTACGGAACATCCGCGCCGAGCTTTACACCCCGCTCCATAAGCTCTTTTTTCGTGAATCCAAGATCAAACATCCGGTTCACACCGACTAAAACGGCTGCCGCATCGGTACTGCCTCCGGCCATGCCGGCCGCAACAGGAATATATTTGCGGATCTTTATAGTCACGCCGTCCTTGATCCCCTTTTCATCGAGAAGCAGCTTCGCCGCGCGCCACGCAAGGTTTCCCTCCCCGTCCGGAACGAACGGGAGATTCGTCTCCGTCCTGATCACGCCGTCTTCGGTCCGGTCCATCTCGATCCGGTCGTACAGGTTCACGGTCTGCATGATCATGCGGACCTCGTGGTACCCATCCTCTCTCTTCCGGACCACATCCAGGCCAAGGTTGATCTTGGCATATGCTTTGAGGTCTAAATGGTCTTTCATGTTATCACCTTCTATATTTTCTACACGCGAGTCCTACCATCGGAATGCTTCGCATTCCCAGGAACAAATTTAAAGCTTCTCCTGCAGGCAGGCTTGAGCCGAACCTTTAAACTTGTTACCCTGGTATCATCAAATTGTATTTGTGTTGTTTGTATACAATGTTTAATATACATGATTGATACACCATTTGACAAGAGAAATCTTGCGGAATTAATGACTTTTTTCCTCAATAAACCTTTATTCCGTCCGCACGAATCCCAGGCTTTCCGCGACCTTCTTTGACACGATGTTTTCCTTCCCGATCCTGACGATAAACTGGACAGTTCCAAACTCTTCCTCAGCGTATTCGATCGCCGCCCGGCATGCCTCTTTCGCGTATCCTTTTCTCCGGTATTCCGGGAAAATATGGTAGCCCAGCTCCAGCGTGTCATCCAGGATATTCTCATCATCCGGGGACAGGACATAATAATCCACATCCCCGATGCCGTCATCCTGCGGGATCCGGAACCCCACAACACCGGTGAGATTTCCGCTCTTCTTTTCCTCGACCGCCCAGAATCCAAACTCAAACACCTCATAATGGTGCTTTGTGTAACCGGCTACCTTCTCCACCGTATCCAGGTCGGCATCCACATGGTTCTCCACGATCTCCTCATAATCGCCTTCCGCGATCTCCCGGATCTTAAGCCGCTCCGTCTCGCAGATCGCCCACGGCAGCCCAAGATGCCTTCTCGCGATCCGCCCCAAAAACTCTTCGTCCGCATCCTCCACATCCGCGATCAATGTGTCCGCCGCGCACCACTCATCCCCCTGTGTGTCTTCTCTCCATAAGCCAACAATAGCCCTCCCGGCAGCCTTTGCCGCCAGGAGAGCCTCGTTTTCATCGGAGAGCAGGACAGGAATTTTCTCACCGTCTACAACTGCATAACGGGTCTCCTGCATAGCACGTCTCCTTTTTTATATTTGCGGCAGTTGTTCCTGCTCCGCCTGCACACCTGCCGAATCTCCTCCGGCAGCTTCTTCCGAATGCATGACAGCTCAAAAACAGTACTCTTCCATGTCTGGAATCCAACTGCCATTTTTATCGGCACTTCTCCGGTTCCGGATACTCTACGCCGAAGGTCTCTGCTGTGATAGATTTGATCTTCTGCTCCTTCATCGGACGGTCGCTGTAATCGGTGCGGACCTCAGCGATCTTGTTTACGATGTCCATACCGTCGATGACCTGACCAAACGCTGCGTATTCACCATTTAAGTATGGAGCGTCCTTGTGCATGATGAAGAACTGGGAGCCTGCGGAGTTCGGGTTCATTGCACGGGCCATGGAGAGAACGCCCTCGGTATGCGCCAGATCGTTCTGGAAGCCGTTGTGGGAGAACTCGCCCTTGATGCAGTATCCCGGGCCGCCCATTCCGTTGCCGTCCGGGCATCCGCCCTGGATCATGAATCCCTTGATCACGCGGTGGAAGATCAGTCCGTTATAGAATCCCTTATTTACAAGACTTAAAAAGTTGTTTACCGTATTCGGAGCAACGTCCGGGTAAAGCTCAGCTTTGATGATATCGCCGTTTGTCATTTCGATGGTAATGACCGGATTTTTCTTTTCTGCCATTGTCTTTCTCCTTTTTCACTGTGGGCATTTACCGCCTGAACAGTAATTTATGCGGCTGCTAAGATACAGGGCAGCCACTTGGTCGTATCCTATATTATACAGGTCATGGTCCCGGATGTCCACTGTTTTCCGGTCCATGCCCTGTGAATTACTATCGGATTCGCAGAATACCTATTCTCCCATGGAAAAGACGATCTTAATATTCGCGCTGACCTCCATCTCCCCCGGCATTACATTCATGTCCGCAGCAGCATCCTCTGCTCCCGCTGCCATCGAGACACTTTCCTTCCGCAGGTTCACGCCTCCGTCCACATATCTGCCGTACTGGCTGTCCGAATACTCTTCAATACTCACCACATATCCGAGTGTCCGTCCGCTGGCCTCCGCAAGTGCCTCCGCCTTCGTCCGGGCAAGATCAACTGCTTTCTTTAACGCCTCCGCATACGCGTCATCATATCCGCTGGAATAGTAAGACACGGAATAGATCTCATTCGCCCCGTTTCCGACACCGTTGGAGAGCAGCGTGCCGACCTGGTCCACCGCAACATCGGAGACGGTCACCTCGGTCTGCATCTCGTATCCAATGAGCTTCCTCGTGTTGCTGCTCCAGTCATACCGCGGGTTCAGGTAATATCCGGAGGTCGTGATGGACTTTTCATCGATCCCCTGTCCTTTCAGGTATTCGGTCAGGGAATTTAAGCTCTCCGTATTCTTCTGCTGGCACTCATCTGCAGCCTTCGCCTCAGATCTCACCGCAAACACGATCTTCGCCATATCCGGCACAATCTTCACCGTCTCGCTGCTGTCCATGGTGATCTTTCCGTCCGAGCTGTCTCCCACATTTTCGACCTTCACGATATCCGGCACAGACACCGTCGTGCTGCATCCCGCAAGAGAAACTGCCATTATCATCGCCAAACCTGCCGCCGCCAATGTTCTTTTCTTCATACTGGATTCCTCCTTATCCCTGAATGGTATGGTTTCACACTCCAAAACATGCCTGCAGATATGCGTATTTCCTGCGTTGACTGTGAACCATACGAAAACACGTCTTTTATATTAAGGAGTATAACAGAAAAACATTGCAGCGTTTTATCTTTTCTCTTACTTTTTTAGGACATTTTCCTGTAGAAAAAATGGCATCCGATAAGCGATCTTTCCTTCTGTTCTATTAAAGCGATATCCGCATACTGCTGGTCGATTTCACCATATTTATACACAGCCTTATGCCGTTATTTTCGAGAACTATGTCAACACAATCTGGAACAATGTCATTTGAATTCGGAACAATGTCAATCATATTTGATATTGTTCTTTTTTACTGTGCCTTTTCATTATTCTTTTAAGCTTGGTCTCCTATCAACGTATGCAGGATCTCCGGCAGCTCCACAAGCAGGCTTTTTCGATTTACCCGCTCTGTTCTCCTGTGGATGTCTTTTCCCCATGGGCCCATGAGAACGGCTGGGATGTTCAGCTTTCCGATCTCTTCAAAATCTACCTGGTAGCCGCCGCCCCAGAGTGGGGTCTCGGCGGCATAGCCGGAAAAGTCCATATCCCCGCAGGTGCCGCAGTAGCTGAGGTCGGAGATTCCTGTAAAGTAGTGGACTTTCTTCACCATGCATCCGGCTGCCTCAGACGCTTTCTTGATCTTTTTGAACTGCCAGCTTCCAACGCCCTCTTTTCCAGCCATCTGGTCGCTGTGGTATGCCGGGTAGAGCGGCGGGGCGAAGCCGATGACCATCACCGGCTCTGTGAGTCCGGACCAGTCCAGGATCTCCGTCATCATGTCGATGGTGGCCTGGGGATAATTTGTCTCTCCGCTGCGGATCCGCGCTTCTGTGCGGCCCTTTAGCCCCTCCAGGAAATCCTCAAAGCCATCCGCATTTTTCTTGCGGCATTGTTCGGAGAGTTCCTCGAAGGAGAGGACATTAAACTTCTGCGGAACGACATCATTCGTTTTTTCACATTCTCCAACATTGTCCGCATATTCTTCCGATACCGGATCTGCATGATCCACACTTTCTGCATTTGCCGCCTGCGGCTTTGCAGTCTTTACGCACTTTTTCTTTCCCTGCATCGCCCTGCCGGAAAGCTTCTCCTCCAGCCTTCTCCTCTCTGCATCCATCTTCTCAATGTACTCCGCAAACGCCTCAGACCCAAGCTCCCGCATTTTCTCCAGGATCTCCCCCGGACCGGACCGGAAACTCAGCACACTCAGATATCCCGCCGCTCTCGCCGGAACCGACACGTCGTATTCCTTCTTGAGATCCTTGAAATTCAGCCATGTCGGCGGCATGCACACCTCGCCGTCAAAGACTTCCGCAAACTCCGCCGAGAGCTCCGTCTTCTCAAACATGCGTCCCAGGACACCCACCGCATTGAGTCCGTCAAAGCACCGGCTCACATGGGCGGTACGCCCCTGGACCAGCACCACCGGCATGCACTTTCCGACGGATCCCAGGAATACCTCCTGTCCATTTTCATCGCGGCTCATGGGCTCCAGATCGATCAGGAGTTCATAGGAGAGTTTTTCCTGTTCCCGGAGCTCTGCGAGAAATCCTGCTCACCATACGCTTTTTCAAGCTGAAAACAAGTGCCGGACACGGCGCTCATAAACGCGAAATGGAATTTATCATGGATCCTTTTCGAAAAAAAGACATGAAAAAAAGCACCCCGCCGAGTGCTTTTCTTCGACAAAATAATTATTTGAAAAAGGGAGGAGAGCTGATAATCACTTATCAGCTCGAGTATTATGAAAAAAATCTTATAAGCAGCATCTATATCAGATGTCTCTCTGTTTATGGTTATATGATATCCATAAAACATGAAGAAATCGTGTGAATTGTGTAAAAGAATTTTGAAGACTTTTTGAACAAGATATGAACACGAAAAAGGGCAATTGTTCCCATCCCAACAGCATCATTTTCATCATCCCACCGAGAACAGAACGCACCCTTTTCCGCCTTCTTCCAACCTGATCCTTTCTTTCCTTATTGAGGAAGTGCTGTTTTTATGCTATGATAGGAACAGGAAAACACCCATGACAGGAATGGCTGCTTCTCTTTTCATTGCCCGGCTTGCCCGGAGTACATAGGAAAGGAGGCGGTGCCGATGACAGCATACGAAATTTTATCCGTTGTGATTGGGATAATCGGATTACTTATCTCATTTGGCGGTTTGCTCATCGCATTACTTTCCTTTCTCGATAAGAGAAACAAAAGAAAGTAAAAAGCCCACCCTGTCGGCCAACAGGATGGGCGGTGTCCGTTAGGACATTAGCTCACAACTGAAGCATCCACTTTTGGAGTGGGTGTTTTCTTTTCTCTTTTATTATAGACAATTCTCTATGCGATTTCAAGTGATTTCCTTATAAATTCTCAGATTTTCCTCAGTTTCAGCGAGATTCAGGCAGCTTATCCTCAAAATTGTAAAATATCCCGGCTATCTGCGTTAGAAAATCTGATTTATAATAATATCAACGACTGAATTATTCCTGATTGTTTTGTTCCCATCCCAACAGCATCATTTTCATCATCCCACCGAGAACAGAACGCACCCTTTTCCGCTTTTTTCTCTCTTTCTTTTCAACCAGAAGAAAAGAGAAACTGAAACGAAGCAGAAAAGTCTTTTTTTCGTTGTTCCTGATTTTCAAAAGAAAAAAGGAAAGAAGCCTGAAAACTATTGTAAATAAAGGAAAAAAGAAGGAAAAGACAAAAGAAGAGGAAGGCGGAAAGCCTTCCAGGAAAGAAGAAGGAAACTATAAGAATTTCAAGGGAGAATCAGCCCCGGCCAAAATGACGATTTTGGACGGGACTTCGATAGCAATTTTGCACCGCCGCAGGCCGTATCGCACACCCCTCTCCGGCGTGAGGCAGCAGCTATGGATCCCGCTTTTCCCCCGGCGCATAGATCTCCCCCGCCAGCAGCACCAGCGCCGCCAGGTTCGGCACCGCCATCAGTCCATTAAAGATGTCCGAGACCTCCCACACCGTCTCCATCGCCCCGAGACACCCGAGAAACGCCGCCAGAAGATATCCCACCGTGTAGACAGCCGGGATCTTTCCCGAGATCTTCCCGCCAAGATACTCCGCCGCCTGCCGCCCCATATAGTACCATGCGATGATCGTGGAGAACGCGAACAGCACCACGCAGACCGCCACCGCATACCCGCCGGGGCTCCCAAGCGCTGTAAAAAAACAGAGGCTTGTGAGCGATGCTCCGTTCTCCGCCCCGAACTCTGAGGCCGTCCCGCTGCCCGCCACGCAGAGGATCACAAGCGCTGTCAGCGTACAGCTCACGATGGTATCAAAAAATACCTCAAAGATCGCCCACTGCCCCTGAAGCTCCTCCGATGCCATCTCCGCGCTCCCGTTTAACACTGCAAGACTCCCGAGCCCCGCCTCATTGGAAAAGACACCTCTGGCGATCCCATAGCTGACGCATCGGGAGATCCCGTAACCCGCGACTCCGCCAACAGCGCTGCGGAAGGAAAATGCATCCACCAGAATTCCCAGGATCACTCCCGGCACATTCCCGGCATACAGAATGATCACTGCCAGCGCTGCTGCCGTATAAAGCCCCGCAGACAATGGAACAAGCCGCTCCGCCGCGAGAAAGATCCGCCGTCCGCCGCCTGCCAGCACGATACCCGCAAGGACCACAAGGATCATCCCCACTGCAGCCTCTGGGATTCCGTACACATAGGACACCGTCTCCGAGATCGCGTTCGCCTGTACCATACTACCCATCCCAAATGCCGCCGGAATACAGAAAAATCCGTAGAGGACCGCCGCCCCGGGACATCCCAGCCGCTTTTCGAGATACACCATCGGTCCTGCCATCCAACCGCCGTCCCGGCCTTTTTCCCGGTACCTGATCCCGAGGACCGTCTCCCCATAAGCCGTCGCCATCCCGAGAAATGCCGACACCCACATCCAGAACACAGCACCGGGTCCTCCGGCGATCACAGCCGCCGCCACCCCCGTGATATTCCCGGTTCCTATGGTTGCCGCCAGCGCCGTACATGCCGACCGGAAGGATCCCTGATGACTCTTCCTGTCCCTGAGAAGGTTCCCGACCGTCGCGTTCCACCAGCATGGGATCTTCCGGACCTGAAAGAACCGGATCCGCACACTGTATACGGTCCCCACCATCAAAAACAGTACCGGTGTCCATGGTCCCCAGACAATATCATGGATCTCCCCAATCATATTCATTCCATATCACGCCCTGCAGCCTGACGGCCTCATTTTCTATCCCGCCGCGCATTACCGCCGCCCGCCGCGTTTTTACCTTTTCTATTTCTTACTACGTTTTATTCCCATTTCCACACATCTATGCTATAATAAACACTGTGTCTGCCCATGGCAGCTTTTATTTGCACAAGCAGAAAGCCAAAGTCCGCGCCGGAACAGGACCTTGGCATTTTCTTTCAAAGGAGATGATTCTTGTGCCGGGATTTACGACCCACTACCTGTTCGGTGTAAAGGCCTACAATGACCTGCCGAACAACTATTTAAAACATGTGATATCCAAATACCGCTGGCTCTACCAGCTTGGTCTCCAGGGACCTGATATCTTCTTTTATAATGTCCCGATCCTCCGTCACAGGGACTACCGCAACGTCGGCTCCCATATGCATGAGTATCAGGTAAACGACTTTTTTAAGAACAGCCTCTTAGAGCTCACCGAGATCCACTCGAGACAGCAGAAAGAGGAGGCGGCGGCATTCCTCGCAGGATTCATGTGCCACTATATCTCTGATTCGATCTGCCACCCCTTCGTCTACGGGCGGATCAAGTACCGCACCGATAAGAAAAAGACCGAGTGTCATGGACTCCATGCCGCCCTGGAAAACGATATCGACGCGATCCTGCTCTGGAAATTCAAGCACAAAAAGCCATCCGAATTCAATCAGGCAGCTTCGCTCTGCTTAAATGGTCAGGAAAGCCAGTTTATCTCACGATACCTGAGCCGGTGCATCAACCGCACTTACTACCAGATCACGGAAAAAAATAATTTTCAGGTCACAGACGGAATGGTTGCCCGCTCGATCTTCGCGATCCGCTTCGGAAGCCGGATCCTGTCCGATCCCGAGGGACATAAGACCCATGTGATCGGCTCCCTGGAATCAATCTTTCTAAAGCATCCGATCGCTTCTAAAAAGCTTGTGACGGATAAGCTTTCCGCCCAGGTCCGCGATATCCTGAACCTGGACCATGAGGTCTGGACGAATCCATGGGATAATTCCATCGCCTCGACGACGTCATTCCCGGATCTGTACCATCAGACCTTGAAGAAATGCAATGCAGTCTACTATTACCTCAATGCGTTCTTGATCGCGAATGTCCCATCCGGGCCGCCGGATATGTCCGCGCTGTTGGCAGAGCTTGGAAACTATTCCTACCACAGCGGGCTTGATGTGGGATGACCTGCATCATCTGATGCCAGACACGGATCCCGGGAGGCTTCGCTTTCCGGGGCATACCGCTTAAAACGGATGATTTCTGCCCTGTGCTGCAGAATTATCATATACTATCATAGCTGTTTCACTTTTTAAACAGCTGCCATCTATCAACTTCCGCTCTGTCTGTATGAGAGACAGCCGGATCCATTCCGTCAGATTTCACTACGGGGACAGGCAGACGGCAGAAATGGAAAAGGAGAATTACATTATGAAACCATTGATCTTACTGACCGGAGGAACCGGCGCAGCAGCCAACGGAACACCGACATGGGCATTAAACCAGAACTATGCTGAGAATATCCGCCGCGCAGGCGGCATCCCGATCCTTGCAGTCAACAACGACTGTGCTGAGGAGTACGTGGATCTCGCTGACGGACTTCTCTTAAGCGGCGGTAAAGACGTTGAACCAAAGCTCTACGGTCAGGAAAAGATGTTTGACTTCGTCATCACAGACCCACAGCGCGACGATCTGGAATACAAGATCATCAAGGCCTTCGTTGACCGCAGGAAACCGATCTGGGGCATCTGCCGCGGAATCCAGATCTTAAACGTATACTTCGGCGGTACTCTCACCCAGGATATCCCGACACAGCTCGGCGGTGATCACTCCAAGGGTGTCTGCCATCAGGTGACGCTCAAGAAAGATTCCATCTTAGGAAACCTTTACGGCGAGTCCATGGAAGTAAACAGCTACCACCACCAGGCCCTCGACAAGCTCGGCGAAGGTCTCCAGGCCATCGCATGGGGCGAGTCCAACGGACACACCTTCACAGAGGCTGTGCAGCACGAGACTCTTCCGATCTGGTCCGTACAGTGGCACCCGGAGCGCATGACCGGCCCGGTTACAACCCCGAAGGAATGTGCCGACTCTCTTCCGATGTTTGAGTACTTCGTGAAGCAGTGTGCAAAATAAGCCGCGTCAATAAACGCTGGTCTGAAATTTAAAACTGAATCCATACTATAAACGCCGCATTTATTCTGCCGTTAGGAATAGTGCGGCGTTTGTTACTGTTCAGCAGGTCTGTGCAGACCATAAGAAAATATGACAACAAAAAATGGCAGGACGCTTTCTGGATCACATTGAAAAGCATTCTGCCATTATATTGTCTTAATTATTTATTCTGTTAAAATTGTTCCAACTAATTACTTGGAAGCCTTTGTCTCGTCCAGCTTCTTCGGTGAATCATCAGCAACATCTTCCGGACCTTCTGCAGCAGTCTCGTTGCTCTTGAGGTCGATCTTCTCTCCGGCCTTGTAGCTCTTATCTACAAGTGCCTTTCCTCCCTCAGTAACAACTTTTACATCAAGGGAGAACTGGTTCCAGAGTGTTCCGAAGGAATCAGTGCTGGAATTCTCAAGATCCATGCTCTGTGCAGCGATGATATCGTTGAACTGCTTAACCATTGTCACAGCATATTCCATAGCGTCATCGTTTGTTGTGTCGTTCTTTACTGTCCATGTGAGACCGATGTTTAATGCGGACTCATCATAAGTGAACTCCATCTTTACAGACTGCGGGAATGCAGATGTGTCGTTGAACAGTCCGTCGCACTCGCTCTGTGCCTGCTCCCAGTCGTACATCGTCGTCTCTACAGTCTCATCCTCTACAAGGAAGTTCTGGTCTCTCGGAAGTGTCTCGTCGTCATCCGTCTCCATTTTTGCCGGATCCACTTCTTCACTTCCGGATACCGGTGCATCTGTTGAAATGCTGCTCTTTGTACATCCGCCAAGGGCAAGAACTACTAAAGACAGCACAGCCATTCTCTTTAATAATTTCATGATAAAATTCCTCCTCTGAATTCAACGGATCTCCCATTATGCTAAATAGAATTTTCCGGGAAATCGGCATACTCACGTATTATATACGATTCCCTTTTATTTTTGAAGTCCTTTTCTCAAATTTACACAAATAATTCATGATTTTGTAATGTTTTTCCATTTGTTCCGGTGGGAGTCCGCCGATCACAGCTGAAAAAGTTCCTGCCAGGATCATTTTCCATGCATAGAACCTACCGGACATCCTGTCCATCTGTATCTTTGCTTCGGTTTTTTTTGACATTAGCAGTATCTTTCACGATATACACCGGCCTGTCCTTGATCTCCGCAAACAGGATCGCGATATACTCGCCGATGATCCCTACGATCACAAACAACACGGAAAACATAAACGAGATCAGTACCACGATGGTCGCATAGCCGTTCGGCGCCCCATAGATTTTCCAGGTATAGACGGTATAGATCACCATGATCAGTCCGAAAAGTGCTGTGATCACACCGGAATAGATTCCAAGCTTTAACGGCAGATCAGAAAAGCACAGGATCGTGTTGATGGAAAATTTGAACAGACTCTTTAAGCTGTACTTGCTCTCCCCTGCAAAACGCGGTCTCGCCTCGTACTCGATGGTGGTCTTCTCAAAACCGATGCTCTGGACATAGCCCCGCAGGAAGCGGACCTTCTCCCGGTAGTTGTTCCTGAGAACCTCCGCCGCGTTTTTGCTCACCGCAAAAAAGTCCGAGGCGTTGGCCTCAAACTTCACATCGGAGAGATGGTTGATCAGCTTGTAGAATGCCGCGGATGTGACATTCTTCACCAGCCCCGCCGTCTTATTCCTCGTGCGGACCATGCTGATCACTTCATATCCCTCGTCAAATTTTTCCACGATCTCCGGCAGGCACTCCGGCGGATGCTGCAGGTCCGCGTCCATGCAGACGATACCGTCACCGCCCGCATAGTCCAGCCCTGCGATCATCGCCGCCTCATGCCCGAAGTTCCTGGAAAAATTGACGATCTTCACTTTTTCGTCCGACGCCGCGAACTCCTTTAGGATCGAAAGGGACTGATCCCTGCTGCCGTCGTTCACGAACAGGAACTCATAGTCCCAGTTTCCCGGCAGCCTTTTCAGGATCTTCCCTGTCTCTGCATAGAATTCTCTTAGCGCCAGCTCCTCGTTGTATACCGATACAACGACCGAAAGCAGTTTAGTCATAAATTTTGATCTCCATATCGGAATGTTCCGGAATCTGTTTTTCCTCCGGCGGAAGCTTCATGTAGTCGCCGTAAAGCTGCGTCAGAAGCTCATCCCAGCCGGCCGGAGCGTAGAACCTTGTGTCCTCAAAAGGCATCTCAACGACCTCATCGTCCCACTCTCTCTTCATCTCCACATAGAACCAGTTCGGCGCGTAACCCGTGTAGAAATATAACGGGCGCTCTTTCCTGCTGTCCATATGGCACAGGGCATTCCACAGCTTCCAGATCACCGGGAATGGGATCAGCTTTCCGATGGTCGCGAGAACTGCCACAAAAAGCTTCATAACGCCCTTGTAATCGCTGTAATCGATCTCATACCGGTGTCCCAGGGCAAATCCGTAGAGAACGCAGTGGGAGAGCTTTGTGAGCTTCTTCGCGAGCTTTCCCTCCGGAAGTCCGTCCACGATGAACAGGTCCACGTTCAGGCGGCTGATCTTATCGTCATAGAACTCCATCTTTCCGGAGTCCTCGAACTTCTGGCTCTTATTGTATGTCACACGGGAGATAAAGTCGTAGAACGCCTTTCCGCCATGGTACTCGTTCGGCTCCACAAAGGACATGTCCTCCGGCAGCTCCCGTCTTACGACCTTCGCGAACATCTCGTAGTTCTTTCTTGTGAACATGACGTCCACATCGTCATCCCACGGGATGAAGCCGCCGTGGCGCACCGCGCCCAAAAGCGTGCCGGAATCCAGTGCGTACTTGATCTTGTACTTTCTGCAGATCCGGTCGATCTCCTTTAAAAGCTTTAAGTTGACCTCATGGACTTTCGTCAGGTCAAAGGATTTTTCTCCGCTCACTGTAACAGCCCCTCTTTAATCACTTTTGCCATATAGTCGATCTTTTCGTCTGTCATTCCCGGATAAACGCCAACCCAGAAGGTGTCACTCATGATCCGGTCCGTATTTTCCAGGGTTCCTACTACGCGGTAGCCCTTTTTCTCTGCTCTCATCTCGTCGAAGCACGGATGCTTAATGAGGTTTCCGGCAAACAGCATTCTCGTCTGGATGCCTTTGCTCTCGATGTACTGGACGAGTTTATTTCTGTCAGTTCCCTCTTTACATGTGATCAGGAAGCCGAACCAGCTTGGTCTGGAATTCTCAGCCGGTACCGGAAGGATCAGACGGTCCTCTGTCTCAGCGAGAGCTGCTCTCAGGCGGTCGAAGTTGTGGCGTCTGCGCTCCACGAAGGTCGGGAATTTCTCGAGCTGGGCACATCCGATGGCTGCCTGGAGGTCTGTGGCTTTCAGGTTATATCCGAAATGGGAATATACATATTTGTGGTCATAGCCAAGCGGAAGCTCACCGTACTGTCTGTCAAAGCGGTGTCCGCAGAGGTTGTCATGTCCGGACGGGCAGACACAGTCACGGCCCCAGTCGCGGAAGGAACGGATGATCTTGTTTAACAGCGGATTGTCCGTGTAAACGGCTCCGCCCTCACCCATGGTCATGTGGTGCGGCGGATAGAAGCTGGATGTTCCGATATCGCCTACGGTTCCGGTGAATTTCTCCTCACCGTTGACGGTGTATCTGGAGCCTAACGCGTCGCAGTTGTCCTCAACGAGCCACAGGTTATGTTTCTCACAGAATTCCTTCACTGCCTTTAAATCGAACGGGTTTCCGAGTGTATGGGCGATCATGACTGCCTTTGTCTTATCGGAAAGTGCCGCCTCTAACTTTGTGACATCGATATTGTACTGCGGGATCGTCACGTCAACGAACACCGGGACAGCGCCATACTGGATCGCTGGAGTTACGGTGGTCGGGAAACCTGCCGCAACAGTGATGATCTCGTCCCCGCGCTTTACACGGCGCTCGCCGAGAAGCGGGGATGTAAGTGTCATGAATGCGATCAGATTTGCGGAGGAACCGGAGTTTACGAGGGCGCAGTAGCGCACACGAAGGTACTCCGCGAGTTTTTTCTCGAACTCATCCGTGTAACGTCCGGATGTAAGCCAGAACTCCAGGGAGCTGTCCACAAGGTTTACCATCTCCCTGCTGTCGTACACACGGGACGCATACGGAATACGGTCTCCCTCATGGAATTCCTTTTTCTGGTTATGGAATTTATCGGCATATTCGGCTACGAGGTCAAGGATCTCTTTTCTTGCCTCCGCCTCTGTCTTGTTTTCAAACATAACTTTTTCCTTTCCTGATGATACAGCAGACCAATTTCTGAACTCGTTCCTGCTGTATACAATGTTTCATTTGCCGGGAAGTTTCTGCACGCACCTCCAGGTTTCCTGTCTTTTTCAAATAGTGGACGATTTTCTTCTGTTCTACTGGAACATCTCCTTGATCTGTCTGTCCATGACAGCCACAACATCGCCGTTCTTCTCATACTCCTGGCACCACTCAACAGTGAGTCCGATGGCTTCCTTCACGCCATAACGCGGATGCCATCCAAATGTGGTCTTCAACTTGGAGCAGTCGAGTTTTAAGAAGTTTGCCTCGTGAGGACCTCCGTCGCTCTTGTTTTCCCAGGAAAGTCCATTTCCCCAGGCGCTGCAGAACATGTCCACAAGCTCACCCGTGGTCACGCAGTCCTTGTCATCCGGTCCCACGTTGTAGTATCCGGAGTATTTTCCGTCCTCATACTGGGCCTTCGCAACCATGAGATATGCCGCTAACGGCTCCAGCACATGCTGGTACGGGCGGGTAGAATGCGGATTGCGGACAACGATCGGCTTTTTCGCCATCGCCGCGCGGACGCAGTCCGGAACGATACGGTCATTCGCGAAGTCGCCGCCGCCGATGACATTTCCCGCACGGCAGGTTGAGATCGCGCAGTGTCCGTCCGCAAAGAAGGACTTCCTGTAGCTGTGGGTCACAAGCTCGGAACATGATTTACTGTTGGAATACGGATCATATCCGTCCAGACGATCCACCTCGCGGTAGCCGTACTCCCACTCCCTGTTCTCGTAGACCTTATCCGTCGTCACATTTAAGAAGGACTTCACGCACGGATTCAGGCGGACACACTCCAAAATATTGACGGTGCCAATGACGTTCGTCTCGTAGGTGTAGACCGGATCCTTATAGGAGTCCCGCACGATAGGCTGTGCCGCCAGATGTAAGACGATCTCCGGTTTTGTATCCTCGAATACCTGCTTTAAATGGGCGAGGTCCCTGATGTCACCGATGACAGAATTCATCTTACCCTCAAGACCTGCCATGTTGAACAGTGCCGGGTCTGTCGGCGGGTTTAAGGAATATCCTGTGACCTCCGCCCCCGCGTTTACAAGGATCCTGGAAAGCCAGGTTCCCTTAAAGCCGGTATGTCCGGTTACGAGGACCTTCTTTCCTTTATAAAAGTTAAATACTTCTTCCAAATTCATTTTCGTATCTCCATTTACGGATTTTTGCTCTCCGCGCAGCCGTTTTCTGCGATCCTCACAGCGGCTTCCGGAAAGCAGGCGTGTGAACTATTCCCAGATTTTCCACGGAGCGTTTCCGGACTGATACATCACCTCTAACTGCTGTTTCTCGCGCTGGGTATCCATACACTTCCAGAATCCCTCGTGGCGGTATGCCATAAGCTCGCCGTCCTTCGCGAGGTTTCTTAACGGCTCCTGCTCGAATACGGTGGAATCGCCCTCAATGTAGTCGAATACACCCGGGTTCATGACCATGTAACCGCCGTTGATGAGACTTCCGTCATCATCGTCCTTCTCGCGGAAGGAATTGATCTTTCCGTTCTCCTCAAGGTCAAGGACGCCGAATCGCTGTCCGATATTGACTGCCGTGATGGTAGCGATCTTTCCGTGGCTTCTGTGGAATTCCTCCAGTGCCTTTAAGTCGATATTTGCAAGGCCGTCGCCGTATGTCAGCATGAACGGCTCATTTCCCACATACTCTTTGATCCTCTTTACACGTCCGCCGGTCATGGTGTTGAGTCCTGTGTCGATCAGAGTCACCTTCCACGGCTCCGCATAGTTGTTGTGGACCTTCATGCTGTTGTTCGCAAGATCGAAGGTCACATCAGATGTGTGAAGGAAGTAATCCGCAAAGAACTCCTTTACCACATACTGTTTGTATCCCAGACAGATAATAAATTCGTTATACCCGAACTGGGAATAATATTTCATGATATGCCACATGATCGGCTTCTCACCGATCTCGATCATCGGCTTTGGTTTTAAATGACTCTCCTCGCTGATCCTTGTTCCGAATCCTCCTGCCAGGATTACTACTTTCATAGGTTTACCTCCATATATTCCAACCGTTTTCTTTGAGGACCGTAAGTGCTTCCCGGCATCCCGGTTTGTGATACTCCAGCGCGTCCTCCAGTGTTTTGTCTGACTCGTTTTCAAAATTTAATACGATCTGTTTTACCTCGTCCCGGTTATGTTCTTTCCGGTACTTTCCGAAGCGGAATTCCTCCGCCGTCGTCATCACGTTTCCGATGAGGAACATGGCGGCGAGGGCGATCGATAATCTCTTTACCAGCTTTGGCAAAGGATCCTTTTCAGTCCTGCTGATATGCTGTGCCCCTTTCGGCTCTGTGCCTCTGCTTTCCCTGCATTCTTCCTTTTTACAGAATCCGCACTTCGCAGCCAGAGCGAACGTAAGAAAGATTCCGATCACACCGATCTGATACTGCAGCGCATACCGGGAACTCATCCCATACTTGTCATTCGGCATAAAGATATACCGGCTCACAAGCACCATCAGGTGGTTCATACCACCGCCTGCCAGGAGCATCAGCGGCAGGATCGTCTGTTTCTCGATCCGGTAATAAAAATTCATCCACAGCGCAAAGAAATACGCAAACAGGACGATCACGCCGACCGCGCACCAGACCTTCCCCGGAATCCCTGCAAAGCTCCTGTCAATCAATTCTACTCCAAAAACCATGGAAGCAAAAGACTTAAGAAGAAATTTAATAAAAAATTTCGGATCCTGTCGGAAAGCCGTAAAGAGCGGCACATTTACCGCTCCCGAATACTCGTAAACCGCCTGGGAGTTGCTCCAGAGGTAAATGAGAAACGGAATGACTGCCACTGCGATCAGGGCGATCACGCGGGCGGTTCCGATTCCGGCAAGATCATCTGAAATTACACCGATCACGCCAGCGTTTTCCCTGCCTTTGCCCGATACGTTTTTCCTATCCGTGCTGCTTAAATTCTGTCTGTCGGCCTTTGCCTGATATTTTCCAGATAAACTCTTTGCAATTACAATATCGCGCACGTAAATAAACAGGTACGCCATCACGATCGTTACCGTGTAGATCGCGCAGTACGGTCCCGCCGCCCCTATGGTGATCACAAACGGCAGTACAAAGAGAAGTACAAGCTCCGATTTCTTCGCGTTTCGGAATCCCTTTTCGTACACCTGATCCAGCAGGGCATAATTCCAGAAAAACAATCCGAATGCCAGGAAATGCGCCCATCCGGTTCCGTTGTACAGCATCTCCCACTTATTAAGGCTGAACATAACGATCATCATCGCCGCGTACCAGACCGGGCAGAGTTCCTTTTTCCTGCTGTACCGGCCGATGACCAGGGCGGAGAGTCCAAATCCGAGGATGCCCATGATCCGGTCCACAGTGACGCTGTATCCAAAGATCATGACATTCAGTCCGCGCTCTAAGAAGTTCACCGGAATTCTTGTGAGCAGATCCGCCACAAAAAACTTATCCGGGTTCCACACGTCCGGCAGATAGGAATTGATGAGCCGGATATAATCGGAATACACCATGTCAATGGCGGAGCGCCTGATATATGCCAGATAAAAAATCATCCCCAGAACTGGAAGTCCGATATAGACATAGCTTTTCTTATTCTTCATGATCTCCTCCGCCTGCTGCGGTTCTTCCTACGTTATTTCCTGCATGTTCCGCTGCCGGTCTTCTTTTCGGTCTGCGGCGGCGTCTCGCTGTCGGATCTGCTGCGCCTTCATTCTGTGTCTGCCTTGCTGCAATATTCCCCTGCGTCCGCTTTTCCGCTTCTCCACTCTTCCGCTTCAATTGCGGTGCTGTGTTCTTCTTTGACTTTTCTGACTTCACTGTCTCTTTCTTATCAGTTCCCGCTGTCCATCCGCCGGTTGGCTGACTGAGTGTCACGATCCTCATGGAAGTCTGGGGCTGTACCTGGCGCGGTTGGCGATCTGTCTCTTTCCCATGACACACAGTGCGTTTTTCTGTCGGCTTTACCGTTTTTTCTGTCGGCTCTGCTATTTTTTCTGTCGGCTTTGCTGCCTTACTCTGCGGTGCAGTCTCGCGAACCATTCCTGCTGCCTCAGCCTGCTCTCTGGCTGCTTTCGCGCGCTTTCTTCTCTGACGCCTCTTCGCGGAAGAACTCAGCTTCTCCGGCTGGGCATTCTCTGCGGTCTTCTCTACAATCTTTACTTCCCTGCTCTGCTGGGCTTTATTGACCGCTGTTTTTACTTCTCTCTTCTGCTGAGTTCTCTCCGACGTCTCATTCTTTCCAGCTGCCTTCCCATTGCTGCCGTTCTGCGGCTTTCTCAATGTCTGCTTATTCTCAGTGCTTTTCTGTTCCGCCGTTTTCTTTCCCTCGGTCTTCTGAACCACTCTCTGATTGCCGCTTACCTTTGCGTCCTGCCTCGCGTTCCCGCCACTGGTCTGCTTTCCGCCTTCACGCTTCCGGGCATGTCCCTGTCCGCTGTTCTTCGCCTGGCTTTTTCCTGCCTGACTCTGTCCTCCACTCTTTGACTGCCCCTGTCTGCGTCCTTTCATCTGTGCCACGGACGTCTTCTTCACGCTCGCCCCATGGCACCCCGTCTGGCTCTTTTTAACCGCCGGTCCTCTCTGTTTCCGCCGGTTTGCGTGGTGGTCAGCGACGATCCGCAGAACATCTTCCATATAATTGTACTGATTCCAGGCATCTTCCTTAGAAACATAGTTCTCATGAACCGCCTTGTTTCCGATCACGCGGATCTCGTTCAATTCCCACTTTCCGACCCGGTCCAGATACCCATTCTCGTCGAGCCACCATCCAAACTGCTGGAATGTCATGACTCTCTGACGCTTTCTCCCGTTCATCCGGTAAGTTTCGCGCTGTCCTCTTCCATCCGGACCGCTCTTGGCGTTCGCCATCGCCTGGGCAGAATTGTCGAGCTCGATCCCATTAAATTCCGCCACCAGCTTCAGAAACAGTTCCAGATTCTGGCGGCCCTTTACCATAGCCGCATTATACTCCCCGCGCCGCAGCCATTGCTTTTCCTTCTTGAGTTCCCGCTTTACGGGAGCAAGATGGGCAGTCATGTCCCTCTTCCTCAGGAAATACCCGAGTACAAGGAACAGGACCACAGCAACGGCAAAGCCCGCGCACATTGGAGCCCACTGCTGTCCATTCATTCTTCTGATTCTCCTTTTTTACTGTCGCAGCCTTCTCCGGCTGCCCTTTTGCAGAAAATTTCATTCCTGCGTTTTCCCGGCGGTCCGCAAAAATTTCTGCGGACCTGCCTCTTTTACTGGTCTACCACCTTCACGACCATCGCCAGATTTTCCTCCCCGCGGTGTTCCTTCGCCCCTTTCACATAGAAGTTGCAGGAAAATTCCACGGTAAATCTCTGATACGGCGCAGCCGGGATCTCGTAGTACATCGTGTTGTCCGTAAATACAAGATCAGCCATCTGCCGTCCGTTCACCTTGATCTTACAGGTCTCACCGCCTGTAAGCCTGCCCGGGTAGTAGCACTTTAAGGTCAGCTTGCTGCTCTCCCCGTTTGTCAGAACGATCTTCGCGTGCTCATCGATCCATCCGTCCGAATAGCTGCCGAAGGGCGTGTCGAACCTCTGCCTCTTCACGATCTCCGTCACATCGTTGTATGCGTTGTGCTCCGGATCCTCACACAGGAGCACCATGTCATCCGTGATCTCCTTGAGATCCATGTCACTGTCGATAAACTGGAGCTTCGGAACATTTGTTTTATCTTTTGCATATACTTTCAGGAATGTTTCAGCATTAAAATCACTGATCTCAAAATCCTTCCCGATGATGTAGATCTCCTTGTCGAAGATATCGTCCCCGTATGTTCCGTATGTCTTCTCCGCCAGGGAATTATACTGGCTCTGGGGCGCCCACAGATACAGGTTGTCCCAGTTGTCCCGGTAATATGTCTCCACCGGGAAGATCAGGCAGCCGTACAACAGCACCAGGATCCCCGCCTTCCCCATCACCCGTGACAGGTAGGCAAAGAACAGAAGCGCCGCCGCGTAAGCCACATAGACCCAGCGCATCTCCACACGGATCGTCACGCTGGAGCTGCCGATGCAGAGTGTGATAAACACAAGGAACAGCACCGCGTTCTTTAAATGGCAGACGATCTCATACCGCGCCCGGATCATACCGATCACAGCCGCCAGAACGCCGACACCCAGAATTGCCTCCGCCGCCAGGATTAGATTTTTGATTCTATCCGGGCTGTCCGCAAACGGTTCGATACAGAGGTGGAGCGGTCCGGAGTTTCTCCCAAACACGAGTCCCACCTGGTTCAGTGCCTGTCCAATGGCGTCCGTGAACTTAAAAGTATCTGCCACGTCAGTTCCGCCGGTTCCCGCCGGTGAAAGCGTTCCGATAGTGTAAAGGCGGATCATCTGGATCGCGCCGAACACGAAAAGCGTGATCACGAAAAGCAGGAGCTTCGGGAGATGGAAACCAACCTTCTCCTCAGCCGCTGCTGTGCGGGCCGCCGCCTCTTTTTTATTCTGCGCCCCGCGGCTCTGTCCTCTTCCGCGGCTTCGTCCCGGCTCCGCGGCGCGGTTCGGTTCACTATTTCTCCCTGTCTCCGCTGTCACAGTCTCCGGCGCCAGTCCCTTTCCAAATCCGAGGGCTACTGCCAGAAGCAACAATGGAAGAAGCGCCATATACCGTTCGTGAATGAAGCTGACCACGAAATACAGGAGGTTTGCCATGAGAAAGGCCCCCGTTTTTTTCTCATTCACATACCGGTACAGAAACCACAGTATCCCCAGCGCTGCCCAGAGCGCCAGGCTCTCCATCAGACCGTAAAACTGGCCGATCTGATAATATGCCATTCTGGATGACAGGTAGAGAATCCCCACAGCGAAGCTTATGATCCTTCGCCCGTCGCTGAATGACACCGCCATCCTGTAAATGCTGTATGCGATTCCCGTATTCAGGATGATGTTGAATGGAACCATCCATTCCACATGTCCCCCGATGAAGAAAAGCTCCAGCCAGGACGCCAGATAAAACAGGAAGCGGAAGCGGCTGCTGCCCATTGGGAATACATACTCCGTAAATGACTGGTTCCCGTAGCAGGACCAGAGATACAGGTCATCCATGTAAAGTCCCTTTAATTCCACTTCACGGTTGATCCAAAATCCAAATCCCAGAAAGATCGCAAAGATGAGGAGCTCCGGGCTCCACCTCCTCCACACTTTCAGGATCTTCTCCTGTAAATTCATGTCTTATCCCCTTACTGCTGTTCTCCGGGCCAGTATTTTTCAGTAAACTCCGCTAAAAGCGCCTCACTCTCCTCCTCGGTGAGGTTCTTCGGATCAGACGAGAATACCGCAAGCCCGTTTCCGTTTTCATACAGGAGATCCATAAGATACCCCTGTTTTAAGAGACCTGTCACGTTCCGGAATCCATCCGTTCCAGGCTTTAAGTATCCGCTTCCGAGATAGATGTAATCTACTCCTGCGAATGTAAAGAAGTCCGCCAGCGCCTCCGGGCTGGATGAGAGATTAAAGTTTCCACCGCTTCCCTCAATGTCCGTGTAACTCTGAGTGCTACACGGGAACCTCAGCATTTCCGGCTGCTCACCGAATACGACGACGCGGGTTCTCGGGTTCTCCGCCAGGATATCCCATATCTTCTCATTTCCGTAGAAAGCAAGCAGTTCATGGGACTCTTCCATATGATCATAATATCCCTTGTGGATGAACTTCACCGGTGTCAGTCCCAGGGTTCCGCCCCAGTTGCTGACCGCCGTGATGGTCACATTAAAGAGAATAAACGGTACCAGCATCCTGCATATGGACCCGCGCAGGAAACCGCTCTTTAATTTTCCTACCACAATCACAGCCATGATCGCTGACAGCGCATAGAGAAGCAGGAAATAGTTGCCGTCCACCTGCCATAACAGGTAAAGAGCCATGAGACTCATGAGTCCGTTCGTCACAAATACCAAGGCCAGACAGATCAAGGTATTTTTCTCTTTCTGCCTCGATCTTCTCACATCCGCCAGCACCGGCAGACAGACGAGAAGAAGAAAGAGCAGAAGCAGCGGTGTGCCCCAGGCAATCCGCACATGGGCCATGTCCTCGCCCACAGGGGCCATGAGGACACCATAAATTCTCTTTAAAATGTGCTTCAGTCCCTCGATTGAGATCAGGGACCCTCCGTTCGACGGCAGACTTTCAAAACGGTACGGGTACCTCACGGTAAATCCGAGGGCCGCCCAGACCGAGTTGAACACGGATGTCAGCGGAAGTCCCGTGTGCAGCCATGTCCGGTACCAGATGAGAAGCCACATCGGGATCATATAGATACAGGAAGGAAGAAAACTTCCCTTCAGCCGGAATTTCAGCAGTCTCGTTAGCAGGATATAAAGTCCCGCCGCTCCCGCGGCCACTGTTGAAAATACAAGTGCCGTTGGCTTTAACACGAGTGTCATCAGGTAGGCATCCACCGCCAGCACAAGATACGCGCTCTTCTGTCTGCGGATATAGAGCAGAAGAAACAGCAGCATCACAAGCTGCATAAACACCGTCATGGAATCCGTCTTTGCCGTGATGGACATGTTCATGATTCCCGGAATGCAGGAGAGAAGTGTCATGCATCTCACCGCATACCTTCTTCCGACAAACAGCTCCACGATCTGTCCCGCCGCGATCAGAGTGCCGACAGTCATCCAAATCTGGAAGCTCAGGAAAAATCCGTAGGACGGCAGCCCGGAGATCGGTAAAAGCAATGTCTCAAGGCCTTTCGAATAGGTGTACACCACATTGACCATTCCGAGATTTTCATAGATTCCGCCGCCGTTGTCCAGAACATACTCATTCCGCAGTCCGTAATGGAGGGAATCGTAGTCGGCACAGATATTCATTCGTCCCGCCTGCAAAAGGATCATGGCGAACATGAGCGCGATACAGATGGACATCTCCAGGGAGATCCTGGTTCTCTGCGGCACGCGTTTCCACGGCATTCCGCTATCTCCCGCCGCCCTCAATTCCATCATCCGGTACCCAGCCAGAAGTCCAGCGATGACCACTGTGAGAAACCGGAAGCTTGTGATCCCACATCCGAAAAACAGGGATCCCAGGCAGAACAGGCATATCATAAATCCACTTCCAAGAAGGAAGTCCGCCAGCCCTGTGATCACATGGTACTCCCTCCATCTGTGCTCCCGGTCCATCCCTCTGCGGATCCGTGCGCCGAGCATCAAAAGCACCAGCACATACGCGCCTGACAGGATCATCGCCGTGAATGCCTGATGGATCCAGAGAAATCCGGCTGTGATGAGAAGTACCGCACCTGTCCGGATCCGGTTCGATTCAATTTTCCAGATCGTGAACAGATATAAAAAGAACAGCACCGCGATCTCCGTCAGAAGGTCGATGGTCTCCGTTCTTCTGAGCCTGATCCCGTCTACGCCTGTCACATAAACCTGTCCGATGGCAACTAACAGTGCGGGTACCGCCGCCAATGCCAGAATAATTAACGAGGCACATTCCCGTCTCTTCATAATTCCCCCCAGGTCATGGTCTTTTTATTCCGCATAAAACTTATCTTCTAACATCAGGCAGAGCGCATGGTAGATCGGCAGGTGGAGTTCCTGGATCTTATAGGTCTCCTGCTCCGGCACGATAATAGCGACATCTGCGAGCTTTGCGAGCTTTCCGCCTGTCTTTCCCGTAAGACCGACAACTTTAAGTCCCTTTGCCTTTGCGGTCACAGCGGCATACATCACATTCTCAGAGTTTCCGGAGGTGCTGATTCCGAGGAACACATCCCCTGCTTTTCCGTAGCCGTTTAACTGCTGTGCGTAAGAGAGCATTCCATCCACATCGTTTGCGAATGCTGAGGAGAGAGCCGCATGGTTTGTGAGGGCGATGGCCGGGAGCCCGCCCTGAAGCTTTTTCGCCAGTTCTTCCCCTCTCTCCGGGTCTGTCTGCTTTAACGCCTCGGCGAGTTCCGCAGATACCGGGCGACGCTTTACAAAACCTTTCATCAGCTCTCCGACGATATGGTCAGAGTCTGCGGCACTTCCGCCGTTTCCGGCGATCAGAAGCTTTCCTCCGTCCTCATAGCATGTCTCCAAGATCTTGTATGCATCCTCGATCTGCCCCTTTACGGATTCCAGAACCGGGTATCTCTTTACTAATTCTTCAATCATTTCTTTCTCCTTTTTGTCCCGCCCGATCATTGATACGCATAATGGGCAGGCAATGCCATTTTCATGCTATCCATTTTAACACATAAGCGCCTGTCTTTCCACCGCCAAATTACTTACAATCGCCCCAAAATGAAAAGAATGTGCCTTAGCACATTCTCGCGCCTCGCGCGGCCGCTTGCGACAATCTACATCTTTGCGCGAGTGTGCATCTTTGGCACGTCAGTGCCTTTTTATGTAACGGGGAATTCCTCGGAATTTCCCGTTACATAAAA
>OOCP01000123.1_pt1 | contig 96216 bp, 76 predicted proteins | sample 1671511 | NCBI WGS metagenome assembly OOCP01 (sample SAMN06348164, study PRJEB24527) | human gut metagenome | biome: human gut; feature: ankylosing spondylitis patient; material: feces | host: Homo sapiens | place: China | collected 2015-10 | reverse complement strand
TACCCATATTTCAAAATATAATGAGGTATTGAAATAGCCAGACCGGCAAGAACAAACGCTATATTTGAGTTACCTAGGATTGCCGACCTCACTATAAAGACGTTGCAAAGCGTTCTTGTTTATTCCGTAACGAAAAAAGCAAGCATTATCGCTCTTGCCCGGTCTGAGCTAATTTGAAAGTTTTATATAATGAATCAAGCAATAGAAAGCATAACTAGATGATCACTGCCGACTCATCTACATGGGAGGAAAAGAAACCAAGGAAAGTATTCCCAAGTTAATCCTTACAGGTTCTACCTCCCTTTCTTTTTGTCACTATTTCAACATATTCTTCACTTCTCCCTTCTGACATACACAGGCATACCGACCAGTTCTTTTTCATATTTTTCCTTTAAACTCTCTTCAAATTTAAACATTTTTTGCAAGCGGTCCCCTCAGGCTGTAACTCACGGGGAAGGGAGAAAGCGGGCTATTGTTAAAAAAATAGTGGAAAGTGATATATTCTTAAAATTATCGTTAACTTCAACCGTTCAATAAAACGGTGTTTCCGATCAGATTATAATGAAAAAAATTATCAAAAATATACTTCAATATATTGCAGTCATCGTTATTTCGTTAGTGATAGCAATCTTGTTACGACTGTTTGTCGTCGATTTTTATTCCATCCCCAGCGACTCCATGCAACCGACGATAGAACCGGGAGATTTTATTATGGTAAATAAATTGAGTTTCGGTGCGCGGATGTATAAAAATTTCGATTTTCTGAAAGACCGAACAGAACCGGAAACTTACCGGATCAAAGGCTTCTCGAAAATTCATAATGGGGATGTGCTGGTTTTTAATTTTCCCTATTCAGGAGGATGGGACAGGATCAGTATGCATCTTTCCCGTTTCTATGTCAAACGCTGCATCGGTATACCGGGCGATAGTCTGCAAATCAAAGGGGGATTTTATGAAATCAACGGTAGGCGGGGAATAGGCAATCTGAACGATCAGGAGATGCTTTCCAATTATCGGGGTGAATATCCGCAGGGAATATACAACACTTATCCATTCGACTACCGGATAGGCTGGAACTTTATAAATTTCGGTCCCCTTTATCTGCCCCGTAAAGGAGATACCTTACCGATCGATACTTCAGCTGTCCGGATCTATTATAAAATGATTAAATACGAAAGTGGGCTGAACTTGCAAGAGCGAGAAGGTCAGGTGTGGTGTGGCGATTCACTGGTCGAGCGTTATACTTTCCGTACCAACTGGTATTTTATGGGCGGTGACAATATGTGGAATTCTCAGGATTCGCGCTATCTGGGGCCTATCCCCGAAGAATTTATCATCGGTAAAGCGACCTTGATTCTGACAGCCAAAGATCCCGAAACGAAAGCCTATCGCTGGAGGCGTTTTTTTACCCGGATCAGGAAAGAGGTAAAGAACAGATAGGAGCTGACCACAAAAGCTAAAATTTTTGGACCAGCTCCTTCTCTATAAAGACCGATTACGATCTTAGCTGAGCATCCATATGAGCAGCTGCCCGGCGTCCGTCTCCCATAGCGAGGATCACCGTAGCTCCTCCCCGGACAATATCCCCACCGGCATAAAACTCCGGCAGATTCGACTGCATGGTAGTATCATTCACGACAATCGTACCTTTCTTAGAAACTTCCAGTCCGGCCACCGAACGGGGAACGATCGGATTAGGCGAAACTCCGACAGCTACCACTACCACATCGGCATCAATCAGGTATTCGCTCCCTTCAACCGGCACAGGACGACGACGTCCGCTGGCATCGGGTTCACCAAGTTCCATTTTCTGAACCCTGACTTGTTTTACTCTTCCCTTTTCATCAGCGATATATTCTACCGGATTGGTCAAAGTGATAAATTCGCATCCTTCTTCCTTGGCATGTTTCACCTCTTCGAGACGTGCAGGCATTTCTTCTTCACTGCGCCGGTAAACAATCATCGCTCTCTCGGCTCCCAAACGTTTAGCGGTACGAACAGAGTCCATCGCTGTATTTCCACCACCGACTACGACTACATTTTTTCCCCGGTAGACCGGCGTATCCGAAAACTCGTTATCAGCCCCCATCAAATTCACCCGGGTCAGGTATTCGTTAGAGGAAAGCACCCCATTCGCATTCTCTCCCGGAATATTCATAAAATTAGGTAAGCCTGCACCGGAAGCGACATAAAATCCTTTGAAACCCTCCTTTTTCAGGTCTTCGATACTTTCGGTCATCCCAACGATAAAGTTGGTTACAAACTTCACACCCATTTTTTTCAGGTTACCGATTTCCACATCTACGATATGATTCGGCAGACGGAATTCAGGAATACCGTATTTCAATACCCCTCCAATCTCGTGAAGCGCTTCGAAAACCGTAACCTCATAGCCTCTCTTCACCATATCTCCGGCAAATGAAAGTCCCGAGGGTCCTGAACCGATCACTGCTATTTTTATTCCGTTGGGAGCAGCCACTTCGGGTATCGCCATCTGACCGGATTCGCGTTCGAAATCAGCTGCAAAACGTTCCAGATAACCGATAGCTACCGGTGCTTTTTTCATTTTTTGCAGATAAAAACATTTCGATTCACATTGTTTTTCCTGTGGACATACCCGTCCGCACACTGCCGGCAGAGCACTGGTCTTTTTCAATACGGCAGCAGCTTCAAGAATCTCTCCACGCTCGATATTTTTAATAAATCCTGGAATATCGATCCCAACAGGACAGCCTTCCATACAGGTCGGATTAGCACAATCCTGACAACGCCGGGCTTCCTGCATAGCCATTTCTTTCGTCAGCCCGGTATTCACTTCCAGGCGCTGGCTAGAGATCCGTTCCTGAGGAGTACGTTCGGGCATTTTCACCCTTTCGATCATCGTACGCTCTTTCGCTTTCACAGTTTCGCGCAGTGCTTTCCGCCAATCGGCATTCCGATCGCTCAGGGCACATTCGCCATGATGTACGAATTCCTCCATTTTTTCGGTTTCCGCCCCTTTAAAGCCTCCCAAGCGAGACAACATCTCATTGAAATCAATCTGATGGGCATCGAATTCAGGTCCGTCGACACAAGTAAATTTAGTCTTTCCACCGACAGTAACCCGGCAGGCACCACACATACCGGTACCGTCCACCATGATAGCATTCAAGCTGGCAATGGTCGGAATTTTATATTTTTTAGTAAGTAAAGCACAAAACTTCATCATGATAGCCGGTCCGATAGTTACACACAGATCCACTTTTTCACGGCCGATCACTTCTTCCATCCCCACGGTTACAACTCCTTGTTTACCATAACTTCCGTCATCGGTCATGATGATCACTTCATCGGAAGCTTTGCGCACTTCATCTTCCAGAATAATCAGTTCTTTAGTACGAGCAGCCAAAATACTCACTACCCGGTTACCGGCAGCCTTAAAGGCCCGTATAATCGGCAACAGAGGAGCCACACCGACACCACCTCCACAAGCCAACACGGTTCCCACTTTCTCTATATGAGTCGCTTTGCCCAATGGTCCTACCAAATCCGTTATATATTCTCCTTCTTCGAGATTACATAATTTGGTAGAAGAAACTCCCATTTTCTGGATCACAAGCGTAATCGTACCTTTCACCGGATCAGCGTCCGAAATCGTTAACGGCATCCGTTCGCCTTTTTCACCTACCCGTACAATCACAAAATTACCCGGTTTCCTGGATTTAGCTATTAAAGGAGCCTCGACGACCATTTGCACCACCTTCTCAGAGAAGTACGTTTTTTTCAGAATCTTATTCATTTTTTATACGTTTATAGTTCTTTGTTATATGGGCCGTATGGAATATTTTTCAATTCCACCTTTTGGTGATACAAAATTAGTGGCTATTTTCTCACAAACAACCCTTTAACAGAAAATTAAACAAAAAGTTCTATATTTGTATTTCTATTAAGAGATGGGAGAGAAGTGAAGATGAAAGATTAGGGATGTATCATCTCAGGAATTTAAGATATTAGTTTATGAAAGCAGATAAAAAGAACCGAATCCATGTAGTTTATTCCACTGATCCGAACTATAATTACGAATACAATAACGAGACAGAAGACGAGACATTACCCCCGGAAAAACAAAATCTGAGAGTAATGCTCGACTCCAAACAACGTAAAGGGAAAACGGTCACCTTAGTACAGGGCTTTGTAGGCAGGGAAGACGATCTGAAAGAACTGGCCAAACTGCTAAAAAACAAATGCGGAGTCGGCGGATCGGTAAAAGACGGAGAGATCATCATTCAGGGAGAAGTGAAAGAAAAAGTCCTGAATATCCTCCGGGAAAATAAATACCGGGCCAAATAAAGGTTGCTCCATTACGTTCCAGCGATTTTATCAATTCAATTTTCCTCTGAAAGACGATATTATCTTCTTTCAGAGGAGTTTGTCAAGTCACTTCAGCCTTCTCCTTTCTGTTTCAGCCCTTAGCCTATAGCCTCCCGGCCTTTTACCTCTTATTCATCCCTCAGTGCCTCCACCGGATTCACCCGGATGATCGCGCGTATTTTCCAGGCAATGGTCAAAGCCACCACCGTTACCATCACAAAGACTATAAAAATCCAAAAGGCCGGACCGTGATCGAAATGCAGGGTAAACCCCTGAAGCCACAAATGCATGATCCAGTTCAGAAAAGGGAAAGTGAGCACCATCGCCGCCACTAATAACCTCAGGTATAACCGGGCAAAGAGACGTACTATCACATAAGCCGATGCTCCGTTGATTTTACGGATAGCGATTTCCTTTCGTCGCCTTTCGGTATCGATACTGATCGCCGAATAAATCCCCAGAACAGTAATCGACAGACACACCAGCGTGAAAAACAGCAACATCGATTTCATCTGTTCCTGGGAGTGATTTTCTTTCTGCACCAATTCTTCCAGTGTAAAAATCCGGTTGTCCAGACTTTCCGGCACTTCTTCGGCCAGCATACGTTGCACCGTCTCCATGACCTTCGCTTTGGAGCCGGGAAGTACTTTAAGATAACACCACCTGGAATGTTCACTCAACATCCATAAACGTGCCCATGTATGATTTTCTGCATAAATCTGAGGAATAGCTTCCACCACCCCACAGATATTTATTTTTTTCCCATCGATATCTTCAAATCCATCGGTGATGACCTTTCCTCCGTATATGCCGTCGATAATCCGGTCAGCCACCCTTTGCCCCGGATACTTAAACATTTCGCCGGCAAGTACGGGAATATGAAAGAAAGAAGCAAAATTCGGTCCGGTCCGCACCTCACAGAATTCCCGGTACTGCCCTTCCCCCAGCCGAACCGTCGTCGTCGAAAAGTATCCGCCGAACAAATCCTTATCCATCGGCAAGACATCGGTGACACCGGCAATCTCTCCGAAACGGGCGATATAAGCCGTTTCCAATCCCTGCAACTGCGGATAGGTGAGATTAACTTCGAGGATATGCTCCCTCTCCTGTTTATCGAGAAAAGGAAAAATATTCTTCATATTCATTTCCGATTGTAAATAAACAGCCAGTCCGCCGGTAAAAAACAGGAAACAAATCACCAATTGCATACCCAACATCCAATTCCGTAATCTGTTTTTTCTTATTTTCAGGGAGGTTCCTATACCGGTCTGTATGCTCTGACGATTCAGCCGATGGGAAATCCCCCAGCAAACTCCCAGAAACAGGACGACACAGCCCCCCAGATATTGTAACAAATGGCGGTACAGCATAGCCGGCTCAAAAACGATCACCTGCCTCGTCAGACTAAAATCCAACCTATCGTATAGTAATTCGAGCAAACAAGCCACGATAATCCCGACAGCCATAAGCATGATCATCGTTTCGGCAAACAACAACCCCAATACCTGTCGACAGCTACTCCCGATAGCCCGGCGGATATTGTATTCCTTTTGTCGATTCAGAAAATTACCGCTGATGAAAATAAAAAAATTCAGTACCGCCACCAACAGGATCAATAATCCGATGCATAAATACCCATAGCCGAGATCATGATAATATTCCGTACTGTTCTTTCCGGGTGACAATAACTGCGGTCTTCCTTCCATTCCCGAGACAAAAACCTTATTTTTTTCGGGATCGATCCTTTGATTCACCGTTTCTTTTTTCACTCCGGGATATAGCAAAGCAAACGTCGTACATCCGGTTCCCTCTCCCGGTACATACCCGGCAAATCGGCCCTGCTGATCGTTAATCAACAGGGCATCAATCCGATTCAGGAGACTATAACTGGCATTCACCGGCAAATCCTCCATCACTCCCGACACCACATAATCGATAGCGGCCAATTCTTCCGGAGTATAATTTCTTTCGGACCTTCTTGTCAATTTATTCGGATGGAATACCTTACCGACCGGATTTTGTTTTCCAAAAATCCGACGTGCAGCAGACCGGCTCAATACTACAGCATTCTTTTGCCGGAACAACTGCCTCCAATTTCCTTCGGTCAGTTGCACCGAGAAAACCTTCTGAAAGTTGCTGTCGACCTCGATCGTATAAAGCATACAGACCAAAGGTTTTTTCTCTCCGCGTTCGAAGGTTACATTCATTTGTCCCCCATAGGATACTGCCGTACAACACTCGATCTGTCCCGGAAAAGCCGTTTCCATATCCCCGGCCAAAGTCGGCGGTGTCCCGGCAAAATAATCCTGCAACTCCTCGCCTTCTCCTACCTTGATCTGTATCTCCGCCATCCGGTCATAGTTAGGGAAGACCTTATCTATCGAAAAGAACAAACGGGCACAAAAATTACACAATACAAAACAGAGTAATCCCATCGCCAGACCGACTACCGCAATTCCGGCCGATACTTTATATTTACAGATATTGCGCCAAGCAACAATCAAAATGTGTCGAATCATAATTTCATACCAATCACAAAAAATAATATCTTCAATCGTTTTTCAATACCTCGGTCGGATTCACCCGGATGATTTTCAGCAATTGAGACCCGATTGTCAACAGCATAATGATCATCATCAGAATAAAAATCGCAGCAAACACATCCGGTCTCAACGTGATCCGGTGGCTATATTCTTCCAGCCACCGGTGCATCGTCCCGTATATCAGCGGAAAAGCGATACAGGCGGCAAAGATCAAGAGTTTCAGATAATGCAGACAAAAGATTCCGGCAATATCCGTCAAAGTAGCTCCGTTGATTTTACGGATAGCCATCTCCCGGCTTCGTTTTTCCACGGCCAGCATCATTGCCGAATACACACCCAAAGCACTGATCAGTATACAAAAAACAGCCAGCCAAAAGATCATACTGCCGAGTTCGATCACCTTACTTAAATAACCTTCCATATCTACCCAAAGATTTTCAATATATAGAGGGGTAAACGAACTCAACTGAGCTTGCACTTTATCTTTCAATGGCTGTATCCCTTGCTGAACATATCCCGGCCTGAATTTCACATAAAGCGTTTCGTTGATATAACCTTCCGGGAAAGGCAGATAAATTCCCGGTATGATCCGGGGTTCGTTTCCTACGGGTAAAAGATTCTCCATGATACCGATAATCCGGTAAGTAATCACTCCCATCATCCCATCGATAGTCACAGACTTTCCGATCGGATTTTCACCCAGCCAATCGGCAAATGCCCGGTTAACGACCATCACATAAGGTTCACCGGTCTTGAAAAAACGCCCTTCCTCCATTTTCGCATGGATAAAATCGGTATAGTTCGGGTCGACACAATTATAGTTCAACGTCACTTCTTTCTCTTCCTCCACACCTTCTATCCGATAACTTTTCGGGTATGTCATCCAGGGAGCGAGTAATCCGGTACCACTCCGGCACCATTCTTCGGCATAGGGATTCGCCGCCAGCATATCGCGCATTTGTTTCCGGATCGGCTCGAGACTCTCACCATTCAGATTAAAGGCATAAATACGCTCCATCTCCGCCCGGGTCATCCCCCCGGCCATCTGGCTTTCCAAGGTTTTTTGCTGATTCTGCATAAACCAGGAGAGACCGATCAGGAACATACAAATGACCAGCTGGATTCCCAATAGCACTGTCTGCATACGGGCACGGTAAGCAATCCCTCCTCCTTGTAAATTACGTAACATAGTTGCTTGCCGTACCTGCCGGATAATTCCGTATCCGACAGCCAACATCAACAGCCACACTCCGATCAGGTATTCGGCTAAATCACCTCCCATTTTAATCACCCAACTCCCACCCTCGGAAAAATTCATATAATAGGTCCATTCTCCGGCAAAATACATCGAAATCAGTTCCAGCATGGCCGCCGCTATCACTCCGGTGATGAGCAAAGTCAGGGTTATTTCGACCATAAACAGCTGAAGCAGCCTCCCTGATGTCGCTCCGTGGAGTTCCCGGATACCCAGTTCTTTCCTGCGGTTAAACATCCTGCCGGCCGTAAACAACAGGAAATTGAATAGCGCTGTCAGCAAGACCAGCAACCCGATCCCGGAAAATATCAATCCCGCCTTACTCAGCAGAGGCTTCCCGGTCAGTTTCTTATAGTCTTTGTAAGGATAAACTTTCACAGTCAAAGGTGTATTTCCCCTCCACTCCGGATGTTTCTCCATATAAACGCCGATTTTACGGTTCAGCAATTCATAGGAAGTCCCCTCCCGCAAGCGATAGTATACGAAAACACAATCCCTGTATCGGGCCTGACGCAATACATCGGAATTCAGGATCACCCCGTCCCCATACTGAAAATCCGTACGATGCGGAAAATTTTCCATCATCGCCGCCACGGTCCAGGAACGCTCAGTATTCTCAAAATCATTTACTTCTGTAAAACTCTTTCCGACCGCTTCCGAAGTACCGAAAATTTTATCGGCCCCTTCGGATGTCAGTATCAAAACATCGGGTTGCTTTTTCAATTTCTCCCCATTCCCCGCCGTCAGCCGAAAATCATAAAAATCGAAAAAAGAACTATCCGTCAGCACAAAGAAAGCCTTCGCAGCTGTCTGTTTCCCATTTTCCTGCCCGACGACACATAATTTATCGCTGACCCCATACATACTGACATAATATACCGATTTTTCAATCTCAGGAAACTCCTGTTTCAACTGTTCAGCCAGATCCAGGCTGACCAACCCGTCGACCTCCCCATTTTCCCGGATAGTGACCAATTTATAAGTCTCCCCGTAATGGGGTAACTGTTTATTCCAGGCCAACTCTTCCCTCAACATATAATTACATACCGTAAAGCAGGATAATCCTCCGGCTAACCCGAGTACACAAATCACCGATTGTAACTTGTACTTCAATAAATTCCGGTATGCCATTTTCAGTCCATGACAACTCATCTCTTTATTCAATTTTCTGTAATTTCTACTTTCCTTCTTTCAGGGCCCTTGCAGGATCGCTACCGACAGCCCTGTCCATTTGCAGAGCCACCGCCAGACGATCTTCAAATCCTGTCTCAACATGCCTGCCTGCTCTTTTATCATTTGAGAATCAATTCTTCGGCATCTCCAAAAGTATCGTAACCCGAGGTGATCACCCGATCCCCTGCTTTCAATCCTTCGATAATCTCATATTGACGCGGATTCTGCCGGCCTACCGTAATGGGTACTTTCACCGCTCTGTTACCGGATTCGTCCAATTTGTAGATCCATTGTCCTCCCGTATACTGGAAGAAATTGCCTTTCGGAATAACGACGGCATCTTCGGGCTGTCCCAGTTCGACCTGTACCCGGTAGCTTTTCCCGATGCGTACATTATCGGGCATCTTTTCACAAAATACCAAATCGACATCAAAGGTACGATCCTTCACCTCAGGAACCACCCGGGTAATTTTCAGCGGATATTTTTCATCCTGATAATTGACGGTGGCGGGTAGTCCGGTAGTAATCCGGTCGATGTAATATTCGCTTAGAGAAGTGTGGATTTTAAACTGGTCGAGCACTTTGATCTCGGCAATGCTTTCATTCGGGCCTACCTGTTGTCCCGGGGTCACTTTGACAAAGCTCAGTTGTCCCTTCACGGGAGCTCTGATCACCAATTTATCCAGACGTTCACAGGCCCGGGCAAATTTTTTCTTTTCGCGTTCGAGATCGCCTTGCATCAATTCTTTCCGGATCACCGTCACGGTAGAATCGTGCTGTAATCCCTCGAGTTGTAAAGCCGTACTTTTCTTTTTATATTCGTACTCATCCCGGGCAACTTCGAGCTGCGCCTTGCTTTTCACTCCCATCCTATATTCTTCCTGATCCAAAACATAGCTTTTTTCGAGGCGCTCCAATTCATAAGCGGCCTGTAATACCTGTTGTTTCAAATTCAGGCTTTTTTGTTCCATCTCGATCGCTTTCTCGCGGAATGCAGTAATTTGTTTATCCAAATCATCCCTTTGGTCGTCGATAGAACGGATCAGTTCCGGATTGGTCAGTACCAGGATAGTATCTCCTTTTTCCAGCATCACCCCTTCTTCGCCGATGATCTTATCGACACTTCCCCCTTCACGGGTATTTACTTTCAACGTCAGGATCGGTTGTACAATCCCTTCGGCATCCACATACTCCAGGAATTTATCTTGTCTCACCGTTTCGATCGACAGTTTATCGGCCTCTGTACGAAGCTTGCGTCCTCCCATCGAATTTACGACCACGTAAATCAAAAAGGCGAGAAAAACGACACCGGCAATCAGATAGTTCCGATAGCGGATGATAAAAGGTTTTTTTTCAAGAATCCGGTCCATACTATTTAATTTTCAAGTTTTTTATAATCTACACTGATCTCCGAATGGCGGGCAAAATCATAGAGCGTCATACTCCGGAGCATATAATACAAATTCCAGTAATTACTCAAAGCATAAAGGAAATTACGGCTGGCACTGTCTTTCTCGGTGACCGATGCATTCAAGTCGAGAATAGTGGATTTTCCCAATAAGTACAGTTTACGGGCCACCTCATGGCGGCGGCGGGCTGTCTGGTCTGTTTTCATAGCAATCTGTACCCGTTCGGCCTGCAAGTTGAATTGTAATACCAATTTACGGACATTCATTTCCAGGTTGTTCCGTTGTTGTTCCACCTGTATTTTCACCAATTCTTCCCTGGATTTCGCCACTTTCACCCGTCCGCGTCCACGGCCCCAGTCGAGGATCGGTAAGGAAATCCCGACACGAACCTGTTGCTGATCGTTGGGATTTGTATAGGCCTGGTTAAAAGTGGTCCCCGTCTGTGACAATCCGCACTGCACATACAGATCGGCCTTCAATCCGGCATTCGCCCTGGCCTGTGCCACACCACTCTTACTTTCTAATAATTGCCGTTCGAGATCATCTATATCGGGACTATTACGGTTGAATAATTCGTAGGCTTGCTCCGGATTCACCTGGACCCGGGGAACTTCGACATTTACCCGGACTTTCAGAATAACATTTTTATCCAGACCCAAATACACACACAAAGCCTGACGGCAGTTGTCCATTTCAATGGAAGCATCCATCACGTTGGTCGATTCGTTCAACCGATTGATCTCCAACTGTAAAAGTTCGTTTTCTGTGATCCGTCCGATCTCATACCTACCTTTACCGAATTTATACAGAGTATCCGCATTATTGTAATTGAACCGGGCCATATCGTAATTACTCTGAGCCTGTGCCAAAGCGAAAAATTTATTCACCGTTTCAGCAGATACCAGCTCGAGCGATTCCACATAGGCCTTTTTCGCCTCCCGATAACGTACCGGTTCGATCCGGCGGTCCCATCTCAGGCTATTGTATCCGAACAAGGATTGGCTATAACCGATAATAATCGGGGAAGAACGGAAGGATACCGAATTAGAATCGAACAATTTCATCCGTTGTAACGAACTCTGTACAAAAAAACTACCTCCGGTCAGGGAGACATTTTGGGAAATCGACAATTCACCGTCTACCGTCAACATATTCTGACTGACGTATTTCTCCGAACCATCCCCCAAGGTGACTTTACTAATCGTTCGTGTCAGATCGGGATTAGACGAAAACGTCAATGAAGGCAGATAATTCGCCCGAAAAGAACGATAACTCCAATAAGCCGAACGGAAAGTGTGACGGGCAGATACTGCCGAGGGTGAATTTGTACGGGCCATGTCGACAGCCTCCTGCAAAGTCAATTCGATCACCTGACCGCTATCCCGGGCTACTTTAACCGCAAGATCGCCCCTATTCTGGGCCGAAAGCCCGGTAGCTACCAGTAATGACCATCCTGTGATATAGCATAATTTCAGGTTCATAGGTTTCTTTTTACAAATCAGGGAGGCAAACAACGTGCCACAAACAAAATAATATAATAATCAATAACTTACAAAACAAAAGCGATAAAATAGATGTGCATATCCGCACAAAAAATGTTCGAATCCGCACATACAAGCTGTAAATATTATTCCTACATTTGTTTGAAATGAATAACAACACCTGTTCAATCCTAAAACCATGGATGGAAAAATTCTGATTGTAGACGATAATGAAGATGTGCTTTTTGCTTTGAATCTATTATTAGAGCCTTATGTGGAAAAAATAAAGGTCACCACTTCTCCTGCGCGTATAGAATATTTTATGGACAATTTCAACCCGGACATTATCTTACTGGACATGAATTTCAGCCGGGATGCCAGCAGTGGACAAGAAGGCTTTCTATGGCTGGAAAAAATTTTACAAAAAGACCCGCAAGCCGTCGTGTTGTTTATCACCGCATACGCCGACACTGAGAAAGCCGTGAAAGCTATTCGTGCCGGCGCGATCGATTTTATTCCTAAACCCTGGGAAACCGAAAAACTTCTGGCCACCATTTCCTCGGCTATCCGTCTCCGCCAAACCCGGACCGAAGTAGTGGCTTTGAAAGAGCAGCTGACAGCCCTTTCCGCTCCGGACGAAGGAGTAGAAATCATCGGTGAATCGCCGGCCATACTGGAAGTAATTCACACCATCAAAAAGATCTCGGGTACCGACGCCAACATTCTTCTATTGGGTGAAAACGGTACGGGGAAAGACCTGATAGCCAGAGCCATTTACCAAAACTCTCCCCGCAACGGAGCTCCTTTTGTCCCGATCGACCTGGGGGCAATCCCGGAAACCTTATTCGAAAGCGAGCTTTTCGGTTACGAAAAAGGAGCTTTCACCGATGCCCGGAAAGACAAAGCAGGACGTATGGAAACCGCCTCGGGGGGAACCCTGTTTCTGGACGAAATCGGAAATCTCTCGCTTCCCATGCAAGCCCGGCTATTGACAGCGATCGAGAAACGTCAAATCACCCGTTTAGGTTCTACTCAGCCTAAAAACATCGATATCCGTTTGATCTGTGCCACCAATGCCGATATCCACAATATGGTCACTACAGGAAAATTCCGCCAGGACCTTCTTTACCGCATCAATACCATCGAAATCCCGATTCCTCCCCTCCGGGAACGGGGAAAGGATATTTTACTCCTGGCCCGGTATTTTCTCAACCGCTATTGCTATAAATACAAAAAAGAAATCACAGGCTTTACACGAGACACCCAACAAAAATTGCTCCAATACAATTGGCCGGGCAATGTAAGGGAATTACAGCATGCTGTCGAACGGGCCGTTATCCTGGCCCCGGGCAAGCTGTTAGAACCGGACAATTTTATGTTACGTCCCCCATATAGTAGTACTACCGGTGACCTGGAAACCTTAAACCTGATGGAATTGGAACAAAAAGCGATAGAGAAAGCGATGAAAAAATGTGAAGGTAATATCAGCCGGGCTGCCGAAATGCTGGGCATCACCCGTTTTGCCCTTTACCGTAAACTGGAAAAATACGAAATCTGATGAAATCTTTCCAAAACTCCCGTCTGATCTTACTCTTACAAAGCGGATCGTTGGTCTTCCTTTCTGTTTTGTTGGGAATCCTATTGATGAAATCGCTTTGGTTTTGTTCGCTCTTTACTTTTTTCGTCATTCTCCTGTTTATCCTCCATATCGACAAGCAGCAACAAAAGTTGACCGAAATGGTCATGCGGCTCATTACGGCTATCCGTTTTTCAGATTTTTCGTTATCTTTCCGTCCGGGGAGTAAAAAACAGGCAGACCCTCGGTTAACGCAGGCGATGGAACAAGCTTTAAAGCAATTCCGGGAAAAAATGTACACCCTCGAAGAACAACACCTATATTATAATACCTTGTTGAGTACCATCGATTCGGGCATATTGGTCCTCAACCGGAACGGAACCATCGAATGGTATAATAAAACCGTGCTTCGGGAATTCGGCCTGACCAGCCTTCGCCAACTTTCAGAACTGGCAGCGATTACCCCTGACTTACCCGACCTATTGCTGCGGCTTATCCCCGGAGAAACTCATATTCTGCGTCTGGAACAAGTCGGCCGGGTTCGTGAAATCGCTCTGAATCCGGTCATTTTCAGAATACAGGGCAAAGAATTATTATTGATCAGCCTGAAAAACATTCATTCGGTACTGGAAAACAACGAAATCGAAGCCTGGCAAAAACTGATCCGGGTGCTGACCCATGAAATCATGAACTCCCTGGCCCCCATCATTTCTCTATCCGAAACCCTGACGGAACGGGTTGCCCGGACAACGACCGAAGATGCGACCTCACCGGTCATGCTCCAGGCTTTAGAAGCGATCCACCGGCGTAGTAAGGGATTACTCGAATTTGTACAAAATTACCGGAAACTTACCCGTATCCCGGCTCCCGAATTAGTCCCGCTCTCGCTGGAAGAATTATTCACCGGTCTTCGGAAACTCCATGCGACCTCTGTTATTCCCTGTGAATTTATTTGTCACGATCCCCGTCTGCAAATCCAAGCCGACCGTACCCAGATCGAACAGGTACTCCTCAATCTCATCCGAAATGCCGAAGAAGCCTGTCGGGATATACCGGCTCCCCTGATCCGCATCACCACCCAATCCGACACCACTCAGATCACCATCCACGTCGAGGACAACGGACCGGGCATCGTCCCTGAAGCTTTGGATAAAATCTTCGTTCCTTTTTTCACAACCAAATCCGGAGGCTCGGGTATCGGTCTCAGCCTGTGTAAACAAATCATGACCCTCCATAAAGGCAATATCACCGTCAAATCACAAACCGGTGCAGGAAGTGTTTTCACCCTTTCTTTCCGAAGATAAACCAATCACGGGAGGGGGATCGGAATATCAATAGCTCAGCAGACTTTGCAAGAATTTTCCGACCGCTTTTTGCAATTGTGAAGCAGTACAGGTATAATGGTTGATGAGAACGGTAAAGGCCATTCGTTCATTCCCCGTAGTAGTCAGGTAACCTGCCAGACAACGTACCCCGGACATCGACCCGGTTTTAGCCTGCATCCGTCCTTTCAATGCTGTCGCTCCGATACAATAACCACTTAAACCACCGTCTTTTCCTGCCACCGGCAATGAACGGCCCAATGTCTCCCCTACCACTTTGTCTGCATAAACCAACAGGTCGGTAAAAACAGAAGCCGGCACAGCATCCATCGGCGACAACCCACAGGCATCTTTTAAGATCATTCCTTCCGCCGGTATCCCAGCCTCTTTGAGTAACATTCCGACCTTTTCCGGCCAATCCGCCGGAGCTACCAGGCACCCTAAGGCTTCGGCAAACAAATTGACACTGGCTTTGTTGGTATGGAATACGATTTCCCCCAATTCAGGAGAAGTCAGGGTCAACCATTCCGTACGGGGTTGTTCTTCGATTTTTTTCTTCGCAACGGTAATTCCTCTGGCTTTCAGTATATCGGTCAATTCGGCTACAAATACTTCAGCCGGACGATGTATCGCACCTTTCACTTTAAAGAGCGTCCGGTTTTGTGGAAGAGTCCCCCGAATACATAAAACTTCACTATAGGGTCCTCCGAACACCCAGGCATCATCCCGGTTTCCGACAGCAGCCGTCACCTCATTCACTATTTTCACTCCCGGCAAAGCAGGGACAATCTCTTTTAACTTAGCCGGAGTGCCTGCGACTCCTGTCTGAAAATGATAAAAACAGGTATTATCCCGGTAATTGAAGGGCAGATACAAAGCTGCATAGTAATTCGAAACATCTTCCCAAGTCCACGATCCCGGAATATTCACTCCCGGTAATGCTCCCTCGACCCGGATACTTCCGTCTATTCGTTGTATTCCTGCTTTTTCCAACGCAGTGACGATCGGACTCAAAAGAGAATGATTGGGGAAATAACGGGACTCGAGCGTCGGATCACCCGCTGCCACAAGAATCAAATCTCCGGTTAAAGTACCATCTTGTATCTTTCCGGTATACCCGACCCGGGTTTTAAAACGAAAATCTTTCCCTCTTTCCTGTAAAGCAAATACAGTAGGCAGTAATTTCGTCACGGAGGCCGGAGTCAAGGCCATTCCTGCCTGATGAGCCAATACCGTCGTTCCATCTCCGACTTTTTTCACCGATATACCGATAGCAGCGTGATTCAATCCCGGCGTTTCCAGTAATTGCTTTAAAGCCACCTCCGGCTGTCCTTGCACGCCCCACCCCCAAAGACAAAAACAAAATACAACTCCCCAATATCTCATCATCAATCTTCTATCGTCTTCAAAATCTTCTCTACCTCTTCCTCGGTCTCATGCAGTTTGGATTTACAAAAAGCAATCAATTCCGATACCCGCTTTACCTTGCCGCTCAATTCATCGACATCCAGTTGATTATTTTCCAGTTTAGTCACGATATCCTCGATTTCGGCCATAGCCTCTTTATAGGTTAATTTATTTTCTTCCATAGGGTTATAAAAGTTTTTGAGTTGCTGAGTTACTGAGTTACTGAGTTACTGAGTTACTGAGTTGCTGAGTTACTGAGTTGCTGAGTTGTTAAGGATTTGACATTGGATTTTACCATGAGCTAATTCGGTTTCCACGATCTCTCCGGCTTGTAAAACCGCAGCTTTTCTGACTGCTTTTCCATTCAAACGGGTGATCGAATAACCTCTTTCCAGCACATTTTTAGGATCTACGTATTTGATCGTCGTTGCAGCCAATTCCAGACGACGGTGTTGATCTGCAAATATCCGACCGGTTTGTTGTTGTAAGGCCTTTCCGAAATTTTCCAGGCGATTTCGCTGACGATCGGCCAAGACATCTATCCGCCCGGTTATTTTCATTTTCAAACGATCGAAATATACCTGCCGGTTCCGGATATAATTTTCAGAAGCATGGTCCAAACGTTGGGACAGCAATTTCAGGTTTGTTCGATTCCCTGTCAACACCACTTGCACCGAACGTTTAAAATCGGATATCCTTACCACCTGTCTGTTTTGTTCGTTGTGGAGCAATTCCTGCACTCCTACGATAAAATCATTTTTCCAGGTCTCCAACTGCCCATCCTGCTCCCGGAAAGTCTCGATCAAAAAAGCGGCAGCAGCCGTAGGAGTCTTCACCCGCATATGTGCAACACGGTCGACGATTGTTTCGTCTCTCTCGTGACCGATTCCGGCAATCACAGGCAAGGGAAACTGCGCAATATTAGCAGCCATCTCATAAGAATCGAAACAGCCCAGATCGGTCTGCGAACCACCTCCCCGGATAATGACCACCACATCGAATACCGATTCATATTCATAAATCCGTTCCAAAGCGGCAATCACCGAATCGGTCGTTTTATCCCCCTGCATAATCGCCGGAAAGAGTTTGACCTGAAAACGATACCCGTACGGATTGGTCTGCAGCTGATTCATAAAATCTCCCAATCCTGCAGCCGTAGGTGAAGAAATGACTGCGATCGTTTTAGGCAATACCGGGAATTCCAGTTCCCGGTTCATATCGATTACCCCATCGGCCTCGAGCTGAGCCAGGATTTCTCTCTTTTTCCGTTCCAGATCCCCGATGGTATAAGTCGGGTCGATATCCCGGATATTCAACGAATAACCGTATAATTCATGAAAAACGACCTCGACATTCAACAGGACTTTCATCCCTTTCTCCAACTGCCGTCCGGTTGTCGTCTCGAAATAAGGACGCAACGTACGAAAGGTAAACGCCCAGATCGTCCCCCGGGCAGTGGCTACAATACTGTCTTCCTGTTCCCTCTTGTCCGCCAATTGCAAATAACAATGACCGGAACGATTCAGCTGTACCTCTGTAATCTCGGCCGTAATCCAAACCGAATCGGCAAAGCTAGCCTTCAAAGTCTGCTTGATCCGGTTGTTCAATTCATATAGACTGATCGCCTCCATCATTCCATCCCGGTTAATTTCATATACCCCTCCGGATCATCGGCAAAAACAGCCGGATCGGGAATCTTTTTTACCGTCGATAACAAAACATCCAACTGCCGGCTTTCTTCCAGCTCATCTTCCTCTGCCGTATCCGAAATACCGGCGCGGTAGTTTTTACGTTTTACCTCTACCCCCGAATCATCGAAAAATACCCAGGTTCCCTCTTTCCGGTCATTCCGGTACCGGCCTTCCGAACGTAATATCCCCTGATAACTATAAGTCTTCACTTCCCCATCCAATTTTCCGGCTTTCAAACCGGCGATCATCCGCAACTGTCCGTTATCATAATACAATTTCCACTCCCCTTCCGGTTTACCGTTCACCCAACCTTTTTCCTCTGCGGGATTACCCGTACTGAAAAAACGGACCGTCTTCCCATTCAATACCTGATCACGATATTCCTCCTTCATCAAAAGACTATCGTTCTTAAAATATTCCCAGGTCCCCTGCTTCTTCCGGCCGACATATTTTCCCCGCATGCAACAATCGCTTTTCCGGCTGTACAACACAGCCTCGACCGTATCCCCGCGATACACCATCCGCGCCTGCAACTTACCGTCAGGATAATACCGTTTCATTTCTCCGGCAGGCTTTCCTGCTCTGAAATACCCTTCATAACGTAATGTCCCGTCAGGATAAGTCCCTTTACGCCACTCAGCCTCCTGTCCCCGGCTCTCCGGCATCCCCAGGAGCAAACATCCCCAAAACAAGACAGCAAGCACAACGTTCGTCTCCATATTCTAAAATATAATCAGTTCTTAAAGTTGCTCTTTTGTCACTTAAAGTTTATGTACTTTATAAACTATTCAATCCTACAATTTTACGGTACGGTTCAATTCATCGATATAATCCAGCACCTCTTCCCGTCCCAATCGCTTTTCAGAAGAAGTCATAAAAGCCATAGGTGTCGTCTCCCAGGTTTCCAGCATCACCTTATGATAGTCGTCGATACATTTCAAGCGTTGTGTGGCAGAGAGTTTATCCGCTTTCGTGAAAATCATCACAAAGGGAACCCCATTCTCACCCAGCCATTCCATAAATTCCAAATCGATTTTCTGCGGTTCCAGTCTACTGTCTATCAAGACAAAAAGGCAGACCAAATTCTCCCGTTTGAGAATATAATCCCGAATCATTTTTTCAAATTGCCGGCGGGCGGTTTCGGAAGTACGGGCATATCCATATCCGGGCAAATCCACCATATACCACATATCGTTGATCAGAAAGTGATTGATCAATTGGGTTTTCCCGGGCCGTGCAGCCGTCTTAGCCAATTTTTTATTGTTCGTCAGCATATTGATCAACGATGATTTTCCGACATTCGACCGCCCGATAAAAGCATATTCATGCCGGTCCGGCTTCGGACATTTTTCCACTGTTGCATTACTGACGACAAATTCTGCTTTTACTATATCCATATTCCATTCCATTTGGGATTATTTTACAAAGATAAAATATAAAACGGAGAATGAGAAAAACAGGAAACAAAACAAGAAAAATCAGAATCACCTCAGCAGTTCCCCGGGGATTTCTTTGTCTCCTCTGCGGGATTTCACCCCCAATTCTTTTAGTTTCAGGGTTTGGGAGATCAGGTTTCCGTTACCTTCTTTTAAGCGGCTTAATGCTTGCCTGTAACTTTCTTCTGTACGTTGGATGTTGTCGCCGATAGCGGTCAGGCTTTCCAGAAAAGCCACACACTTATCGTAAAGCTTAGCTCCCCGTTCAGCGATTTCCTGAGCATGGCGGTTTTGGTATTCCCGGCTCCATAAATCGGCAGTAAGTTTCAAAGATACGATCAGGTTGGAAGGACTCAACAACAATACCCTTTTCCGATAAGCTTCATGCCAAAGGGTTGGTTCCGATTGCATAGCCAACACATAAGAAGATTCGTTGGGAATAAACAACATCACAAAATCCAGGGCACCGTCACACCAATCGCAATAATTCCTGGCAGACAATTCGTCTATGTGTTTCCTTACCGACAACAAATGGGCCTTCAAGGCAACTTCCCGTTCCGTTTCAGTCTCTGCATTGCAATAATCGACGTAGGCGGTCAACGAAACTTTAGAATCGATAATCACCTTCCGGTTATCAGGATACACCACAATCACATCCGGCCGCATCATGTTCCCGTTCTCCGTCCGGATCACCCTATCGCTTTCATCTTTCAACGTTTCCTGAATAAAATACTCCCTTCCTTTCGTCAATCCCGAATTTTCAAGAATTCGCTCGAGAATCATTTCCCCCCAATCCCCCTGAGTTTTCGTATTTCCTTTCAAAGCATTGGTTAAATTGACGGCATCCTCCCGGATCCGATTATTCAGTTGCACCAATTCTGCGATCTTTCGTTCCAGTACGGTCCGCTCGACCGTTTCTTTCGAATAGCTTTCTTCCACTTTTTTACGGAACTCCTGAATATCTTTGTTCAAAGGGCTCAGTATACGCTCTATATTTTCCCGGTTCGCTTCCGTAAAACGCCGGGATTTATCCTCCAGGATATCGTTTGCCAGATTTTGAAACTGTTCTTTCTGTAAAGCCGCTATTTGCAAAATTTCCTCTTTTTGGCCCCTCCATTTTTCTTCCGTCTGCCGCAAATTTTCCTTCAACCGTTCATTATCGCGGATCCAGGCCATTTTTTCTTCCTGCCATCGCTGTTCCTTCTCTTCCCAGGCTTTCGCTTTTTCCTGTAATATCCGAAGATTGACCTCCATTCCTTTTCTCCCGATACGGGTCGAAAGATAAGTCAGTAAACCACCTATTCCGGCTCCTGTCAAAAAATATAGTAATACTTCCATTGAAAAACAGCTTCATTATAAAAATAAAACAGACTCAACCGTTATCACCGTTTCATCTGTTTTATCTTTTGTTCTATTTCATCCGTCGTTTATCGTCTTATCTTTTCTTGCGGGAACGACCTCCGCTTTCGATACCTTTTTTCTTTTCTCCGAAGCGTCCACGGCTACTTCCGTCACTCCGGCGATTTTCCGAACGCCATTTATTGTTGGCAGTAGAACTCCGGCGTCCTCCACCCGATTCCCGTCCTCGTCCGCGTTCTCCCCCCCGGTCCGAACGGTTATAACGATCCTTTACCTCGGAAAGCGTAAAGGGCAGACCGTTGAAACTGACATTCCGGAAACAAGACATAAACCCGTTGATTCCACGCACATCGACTTCAAATTTCGTATTATTACCGAAAATGCGGATACTCCCGATTTCCAATCCTTTCCGCGGAGCATTCTCATTGATAATAGTCATCAGATCACGTGGAGTGAACCCGTCCTCCTTACCGACATTCACAGAGAAAGTCGTAAAAGTCACACTCTCTTCATTTTTCCGTTCTCCACGCCGTTTTTCTCCCCGTCCTCCATCGTGCCGCTCTTCATCCGGAAGATTCAAATCGGCAACCGAAGCATATTTTTTCAGCAGTTTCCCGAATTCATAGGACATCATCTTCTGGATCAACTCTTCTTTAGACAACTCCTCGAATTTCTCGAACAACTCGTGCCGGTATTTATCCAGAGTCTCTTTCGGTTCTGTCATCAGGATCTTGTCGGCATAATACGACAGCTGAGCCCGACACACTTCTTCACCTCCGGGCACTTCCTTATACTGGAATTTTTTCTTCAGGATATTCTCGATCCGGCGCAATTTTCCTTTTTCTTTCGAATTGATAATAGCCACCGAAATCCCCTCACGTCCGGCCCGGCCGGTGCGACCGCTACGATGGGTGTAACTTTCCACATCTTCGGGCAAATTATAATTGATTACATGAGTCAGATTGTCCACATCCAATCCCCGGGCAGCCACATCGGTAGCCACCAGCACTTTCAGCCGTTTAGCCCGGAAACGGTCCATCACATCATCCCGTTGTGCCTGACTCAAGTCACCGTGCAGGGCATCACAATCGATCCCGTCTTTCTGTAACTTCCGGGCAATTTCCCGGGCATCCATTTTCGTCCGGGTGAAAATAATCGCATACATATCCGGAGCGCAGTCGATCACCCGATGAAGAGTCTCATAACAATCCCTGGCCAGCACCTGATAATATTCGTGCGTCACTGTATCTGCACCCTGATTTTTCTTTCCGGTAGAAATTTCCTGAGGATTACGGAGATAATTCTTAGCGATACGTTCCACCTCACGAGGCATAGTCGCTGAAAACAGATAGGTATTTCTTTCTGCAGGAGTTTCATCCAAAATAAAATTCAGATCCTCCTTAAAACCCATATTCAACATCTCGTCGGCTTCATCGAGTACGACTGCCCGAACCTGTTCGATTTTCACCGCTTCCCGCTTGATTAAATCACAGAGACGGCCCGGAGTAGCCACCAATACGTGTACTCCCCTATCCAATTCCCTGATTTGTTTGCGGATATCCGCCCCCCCATATACACATGCCACCTGGATATCACTCCGGTATTTCGCATAATTCTGCAAGTCCTTACCGATCTGCATACACAACTCGCGGGTAGGACTCAGAATCAGCACCTGAATTGCATTCAATGAAGTGTCCAGCTTCTGCAATAAGGGCAAACCGAAAGCCGCTGTTTTACCGGTCCCGGTCTGAGCCAAGGCCACCAAATCATTTTCTTCCCCTAAAATCACGGGAATTACTTTTTCCTGTACAGGACTAGGAACCTCGAACCCTAAATCTTCAATTCCTTTTAGAATTTCTCCTTCTAAACCTAATTCTTTAAATTTTTCCATTCTTTTTTTTAATGCAGCACCTTGCTGCGTTACTTGGCAACTCCATTGTTGCACTTTCTCCTCTCCCCCATTTCTCTCTTCCTCCCCCTATCTTTCCCCCCCTTTTACTTTTTACCTTTTACCTTTTACTTTTTGTGCCTCTCCCGTCTTTAGCTTTTAGCCTTTAGCTTTCTAGCCTTTAGCTTTTAGCCTCAACTCACCCTCAAGTCCCTCCGTTCGAATGCAGGTACCGTCTCTAATTCCCTCACCTGTTCTTCGGTCAATCCGGGTTTCACCCGTACTTCTTCCTCTTTCAGGCATTCCGGTTGTTTAGCATATCCGGCACAAGTATTCTCTTCTCCGAACAACTCGATATCTCCGGTAGGGAAACCGGTAGCAATGATCGTCACAGAGACGGCATCCCCCAAATCGGGATCGGTACCCACACCCCAGATCACAGCGGCATTATTTCCCACTTTACGAATAATATGGGAAGTAATCTGAGACATTTCGTCCATGGTAATCTCATCTGTTCCGGAAGTAATATTCAGTAAAATATCTTTCGCTCCTAAAATATCGTTATTATTCAGCAGCGGACTTTCCAAAGCCTCTGTGATTGCCCGGATCGCCCGGTCCTCACCGCTAGCCTGGGCAGCTCCCATAATAGCCACCCCACTATCCGTCATCACCGTCCTGACATCGGCAAAATCGACATTGATATATCCCGGAAGGGTAATAATCTCAGCAATACCTTTAGCAGCGATATTCAGTACATCGTTGGCTTTTGCAAAAGCTTGCGATATAGTTTGCGATCCATAGATCGATTTGATTTTTTCATTATCGATAACGATCAGACAATCCACATGATCTTTTAAGCGACGCAATCCGTCACGGGCCTGATCCAAACGTTTCGGACCTTCGAAACGCGCCGGCACCGAAACGATCCCAACCGTCAGAATCCCCATGTCCTTAGACAACTTGGCAATCACCGGGGCAGCCCCCGTACCGGTACCTCCTCCCATAGCAGCCGTGATAAAGGCCATCCGGGTATCCTTCTTCAGAATAGCTTCTATATCGGCCAGACTCTCCTGAGCCGACTTCTCTCCCATGGCAGGATTATTACCTGCTCCATGTCCTGCGGTCAACTCTTTCCCCAACTGAATTTTACAAGGAATCGGACTGTTGCGGAGCGCCTGATAATCTGTATTACAAATGACAAAATCGACATCACAGATCCCTTTCTCGTACATATATTCCACAGCATTTCCACCTCCGCCACCGACACCGATCACCTTGATAATGGTAGGCGTTTTCTCGTTCAGATTAAAATTTATAAATCCGTCGACCATGGTATTATTCGTTTATTTGTTTATTCTTCATCACTAAAAAGCGTACCGATCTTTCGTTTGAGCCATCCGTTCGTATCGGGCACTTCATTGACTCCCCGCTGGCTCCGCTCAAAACGGTCTACCCGTCGGTTAGATTCCCGTTTCTGTTTTCTCGCCCGTTCTTCTTCCTGTTTCTGACGGCGCAAACGGGCTTCTTCCTCCAGTTCGGCCGGATTCATAACCTTCATCTCCAGATCGTCGGGCAAGGGCTCCACCTTAAAATAGGGCTTTTTAGCCGATGTCGTAGTTGCCGTTTCTATTTTCTGCTCTGTTGCAGCAGTAGCTCTTCCCCGGTTATTGTTAAATCCGGTAGCGATCACCGCTACCCGCAGTTTATCCCCCAAGGTCTCGTCTTTACCGGTCCCCCAAATCACATTCACATTTCTTCCTACTTTCTCCCGCAACGAATCGGTGATCAGACTGATTTCATCCATCGTGACTTCCTTTTCGCCGTAAAGCATATTCAACAGAATATTAGAAGCTCCCCGAATATCGTTACTGTTCAACAAAGGCGATATCAAAGCATTCGTCAAGGCTTCCATCGCCCGGCCTTCTCCTTCCGCTTCAGCCGCTCCCATCAAAGCCACCCCGCTATCCCGCATCACGCTCTCGACATCGGCAAAATCGACATTGACATATCCTTTTACGGTAATGATTTCGGCAATACTCTTCGCCGCAATCGTCAGGACGTTATCGGCCATAGCAAAAGCATCGGACAACTTCAGGTCTCCGTATATCTCCCGCAACCGTTCATTGGCAATAATCAGCAAAGCATCTACATACTCTTCCAGTTCATCGATACCGGTCATCGCCTGTTCGATCTTGCGTTTGCCTTCGAAGCTGAAAGGCACGGTCACGATACCGATGGTCAGAATACCCAATTCCTTCGCCTGCCGGGCAATTTCAGGAGCGGCTCCGGTACCCGTCCCTCCCCCCATTCCGGCAGTAATAAACACCATCCGGGTATTATGTTCGAGAATCGTTTTGATAAAATCCATACTCTCGATAGCGGACAGACGTCCTCTTTCGGGCTGGCAACCAGCCCCGCGTCCTTCTGTCAGCTCCTTCCCCAACTGGATCCGGTTTTTTACCCGGCTCTGGCGCAAAGCTTGTATATCCGTATTACAAACGACAAATTCAACCCCATGAATTCCCTGCCGGAACATATGGTTTACGGCATTACTTCCACCTCCGCCGACACCGATCACCTTAATGATCGATTCTTCTTGAGTTGCATCAGGTAATTTCAATGAAATCAGGTCGTCTTCAATTTCCATAACTTGAAAAATAAAAGTTAAACATTCCGGAGCCTAAATACCGAAGATCTTACCGATTCTTCTGACAATCTTTTCTCCGATACCATTAGGGGTCTCCTTCGGTTCTTGCCGGGCACAAAGCAACAGTCCCAGAGCCACCAGATACTCAGGTGTCCGCAACACTTCTTCCCGGGGGGCCTGAATCCGACGTGCCGCAGCACTTTCTACAGGATGTCCGGACATCCGCCGCAACAATTCATCTACATCCTGCAACCGGCTGCCTCCTCCTGTCAACAATACCGGATCTTCGACATCATCGAATCCCCATTGCTGCAACTGGAAAATCACACCCTCCAGCAATTCTTCGCACCGACTTTGTATAACCGTAGCCAAATCCCGGCTTTCCAACGTTAAGCGGGTATCCGGTATCGGCAATTTTTTATTTTTACAGATCGACCTTAAGGCCTGTCCGTATTCGTGTTTCAACTTACGGGCTTGTCCGAAACTCAAGGCAAAAGCAGCCATCGTATCGGTATCTATCGTCCGTACCCCGATCGGCAAATGCGCTTCATATTCCAACATTCCATCACGGAAAAGGACGACGTTCACTCCCATCGCTCCCAGATCCACCAAAGCAAAGTCACGTTCAGCCCGTTCTACATCCAGTGCTTCAGCATAAGCACGAACCGCCGGATAAAACTCTATCTCCTGAATCCCGCTTCCCTCGAACAGCCCCTGAATATCGGCCAAATAATCATAATCGGCCAGATACACCTGATAGGTCACCTCCAGATTCCGTCCGCTTCTACCCAGCGGATCGGCGATCATTTCCCCGCGGTCGATCGCATAACCTACCGGCAGGATATCCACCACTTCATCCTGTCCTCCGCCATAAGCGTCTATGCAACGTTGTTCTGCCCGGAATAAATCACTTTGTTCAACGACTTTCTTTTGTATAGGTACGACTATTCTTCGTTCGACGATCCGCAAAACAGCTCCCGACAAGGCCACATTCATCACCTCGATTTCCCGGTCTTTCATCAGCTCCGACATCAGGCTACGAATACACATTCTCACCTTCTCCTTATCCTTGATTACGCCATGTTCGATGCCTTGTGAGGCCATAATCTTTATTCCTTTCAAATGGCAAACGCTCCCTTCTCCCGAAGCCAGCGCCATAACCATTTTTTCAGATCCCATATCCAAAGATGCAGTCCAACCCATAATCTGCTATATTATCTTTTAACACATACTATCTGATTCTTAAACTTCAGATTTATTTCTTTATATACGTTCCATCCCTTTAAAACTATACCTTCCCGAAGGAAAAGACGTAAATTTTCCAATTTCTCGTTCATATCGTCCAAAGTCCCTAATACAATCCTGAAATTCCCGACTTTCGGGATCAGTACAACTTCATTTCCTTTTTCGACAACGATCTGTTCCACCAAAGCATCCCAGAACTCATCATTCCGTAAAGTCATTATAAAAGGGTATAAACCATTACAAGCAAACTTTCTGGATATATTTCCGGTAGCCACGACTACGCGCGACGTATATTTCCGGGACAACGGCATGATTTTACCATCTTCATCCACATAATAACCTTCACCTGACATAATTCTCAGTACAGGCTTTCGTTGTGTGATTTCTACATGAAAATAACCGTCCAAAGTGTAGTAAACCTGAGCCGACTTAATCACCGAATTTCTGACCAGAATATGCTCCAAACTGTCTTTATCGACACTGACTATATTGCATCCCTCGATATCACCATATCCGCGTTTAATAATCCCCAACACTTCCGTCTCGTCGATAAACGCATTTTCTTCGGTACCGTCAACGACAACCTGCAACCCCTCACATTTTACCTCCCTCAATTTTGCCGATGCAAAGGTAAACACAATTATCAGGTATACAAACAAACTGACAGATAATATGTAAGGCAATATTTTTTTCATTCTTCCCGCCTTTATAGCTTATAGCATATAGCCTTTAACTTTTTACTTTCTACCTTTTTACCTTCTCCCCAATCTCTCCCACCAACCGATCGATATCCCCTGCTCCCATCGTCACCAGTATACCTCCCTGAAAATCAGGTATAATCTGTTGTAACAGTTCCTCTTTTGTCACAATATTCCCCGGAACAGTAAGCCTTTTCCGGATCACTTCCGCAGTAATTCCCGGAATAGGTCGTTCCCTGGCCGGATAAATCTCCAGTAAAACCACCCGGTCGGCCAAACTCAGGCTCCGGGCGAAATCCTCCTGAAAATCCCGGGTCCGGGTATATAAATGAGGCTGAAAAACCACCGTCACCGGCCGATCGGGCCACATTTCCCGGACAGAACGCAGCGTAGCCTCGATCTCCCGCGGATGATGAGCGTAATCGTCGATATAAATGGTCTTTTCAGTATACACTTGTATATTAAAACGCCGGGCTACTCCCTTAAAGTCAGGCAGTGCTCTCCGGATTTCCTCAGGCTGTACTCCGGCTTCCAAAGCCAACGTGATGGCTGCCGTTGCATTTTCAACATTCAACCGCCCCGGTATTCCCAGTATCAATCCTTCGATATCTACCCCACGCCCATGATAATCGAATACATAACGTCCCTGTTCGATCCTCAACCCATCGGCATAACAATCGGCTTTCACCTCTACGCCGTAATAACCGGTTACCTGCGTCTGCTTCAACTGCAATCCTTTTTTCAGAAACAGTCTCCCGCCCTGTGGGTTCACTTGTCCGGCAAATGCTTCGAAAGCCTCCAACAGATTGGCTTTATTCTCATAGATATCCAAATGATCTTCATCCATTGCCGTGATTACCGCTATTTCCGGACTCAGATGTAAAAACGAACGGTCGAATTCATCTGCTTCGATAACGATATACGAAGAATTACGATCCAGCAATAGATTAGTTCCAAAATTCGCCGCTATTCCGCCCAAAAAAGCATTACATCCTACGGTTGAATTTTTTAACAAAAAGGCAGTCAGCGTAGATACCGTCGTTTTCCCATGTGTACCGGCTACACAGATCGCCTTTCCTTTCCGGGAAATCATACCCAGGACCTCCGCCCGTTTATGCAAATCGAAACCCGCCCCTACGAAATAAGCCCGTTGCCGGTTATCCCCGGGTATCGCCGGAGTATATACCACCAACGTCGTCGTTTTATCCCGGAATTCAGCCGGAATCTCTTCCTCTTCATCGATATAATTAATCCGGATTTCTTCTTCAGCCTGCATTTTTTGAGTCAATGCCGAAAGAGTCCGGTCATAACCGGCCACTTTGTACCCTTTAGCCTTAAAATAACGGGCCAAAGCACTCATACCTATTCCTCCGATACCCAGGAAATAAACGTTTTTTATCGTCTGTTCTAACTCAACCATACTATTTTCAAACACTTAGCCGATCACCTTCAATATTTCTCTCGCAATTTGCTCATCCGAATCCCGGATAGCCAATTTCGCTATATGCTTTTCCAGCTCTTTCCGTTGTTTTTCATCCGATAGCAAACCGGTGAGCACCTGTTCCAACCGTTCTTCAGCTTCCGTATCCCTGATCATGACAGCAGCCCCTTTATCGACCAGCGCCATAGCATTCTTTGTCTGATGATCTTCTGCCACATTAGGCGAAGGAATCAATACCGCCGCTTTTTCCAATAAGCAAAGTTCGGATATTGTCCCTGCTCCGGCACGGGCAACGACAATATCCGCAGCAGCATAAGCCAAATCCATCCGCTTCAGGAAAGCCAGTAATTTTACATTTTCCGGTAATTTACCGTCCAGCTGTTTTTTCAGATCCTCATAATAATAACTACCACACTGCCACAATACCTGTACCTCTTGCCACTGCCCTATATCCTTTAAACAACGCATCACCGCTTTATTCAATGTGCCGGCACCCAAGCTTCCTCCGGTCACCAATATCGTCTTCTTCGAGGCATCCAGTCCATAGAATTCTATTCCTTCAGCCCTGATTTCCCGGGCCTGTAACAGATCTTTCCGCACCGGGTTACCGGTAAAGATAATTTTCTTTTTTTCAAAAAAACGCTCCATCCCTTCATAAGCCACACAAATCTTACAAGCTTTTTTCGCCAGTAGTTTATTCGTCACCCCTGCATAGGAATTCTGTTCCTGCAAAATCAAAGGAATACCTGCTTCTGCAGCTACCCGTCCGATCGGCCCACTGGCATATCCACCGACTCCCACCACAGCATCGGGTTTAAACTCCCGGATAATCTTTCTGGCTTTACGCAGACTCTTCCAAAGATTATACAATACTTTCACATTTTCCAGAGTCAGTTTACGTTTTAGTCCCCTCACCGGTAATCCTTCGATGCGATAACCCGCTTCAGGCACTTTTTCCATCTCCATCTTCCCCTCGGCCCCGACAAACAAAATCTCGATATCCGGTTGCAACCGCTTCAATGCATTCGCAATCGACAACGCCGGAAAGATATGTCCTCCGGTACCTCCTCCGCTAACAATCACTCTTTTCATATCACAAAAGTATTAATCTATCTTCAAATCAAAAATCCGTATATAACTTAAATTTATAAACTTCCAATTTATCTTCCCCTTCGCTTCAGCTCATTCAATACTTCCCGGCCTTCACTTTCCAGCTCGTCCCTGATCTCTCCGATTCCTTCCTCACCGAGAATATCGAAATCCCGATCTTCGTCGTACTCTGCCGGTTTTCTCCCCCGCCGTCTTCCTGTCGGAGGCGTTACGGTCCGGGGTTGCATCTCCGGCAATTCCCCATCTTCCACTTCATCGACCAGCACTTCCTCGGGTTCGTATTCTTCCCGTCTGTTCTTCCGCCCCTGTTTTTCACTTTTCATCTTCAGCCGTTCGCTCTCTTCCTTTTCACCCTCCGGTGAAAAGGTATGGGCAATACTGAGAATCACACCGAAAGCTGCACTGGTAAACAAAAGCGACGTACCTCCCATACTCACCAAAGGCAAGGTCTGTCCGGTCACCGGTAATAACCCCACACAGACTCCCATATTGATCATTGCCTGTAAAACGATCGTCAACCCTAAACCGACAACCAGCAAAGCCGGAAAAATATCCGGCATACCCCGATCATTCAACACTTCCTTCCTCATGCTCTTTCGCCCGATCACTCCTACCCGGAACAAAATCACCGCATACAGCAACATGATGAAAGCACCGCCTCCCAATCCGTATTCTTCAATCACAATAGCATAAATAAAATCGGAATAAGGGTGAGGCAAAAAATTACGCTGCGTACTGTTACCGGGTCCGCTCCCCATCAATCCCCCCTTAGCCACCGCAATACGAGCCTGTACCGACTGATAGGAATAACCGTCTCCATCCTCTCCGCCTTTGGCAAAATCTGTAATACGGTTAACCATCGTACCGATCCGTCCCCATTCTTTCACCTGAGGCACATAAATTCCCAGAATCAACACCAAAGCAATCGCCGCCAAAGCGGTTCCCAAGGTCATCGCCAACAACCGCCAGCGCATCCGGGCTATCATAAACAGGATAAAACATACTGCCCCGATCAAAGCCGAGGTAGAGAAATTATCCATAAAAATCAACAAAATCACCGGTCCCACAAAAAGCAGAAACTTCTGTAAAACACTATCGTCACAATGCGTGTCGGTCTGAGCCTCGGACAAAATCCGGGCTGTAAACATCATGATAGCGATTTTCGCCAGCTCGGAAGGCTGAAAAGTAAGACCGATCAAAGGCAAACGGATCCATCGCCCGGCTCCGTTGATATTCGTACCCCCAAAGGCTGCACAAACCAATAAAATCATAGATACGAACAACAACACTCCGGCATATTTATAAAAATACCGGTAATGAATCGACTGTACGATAAACATCACTCCAAAACAGCCTCCGATCAAAAATAATTGCTTGATCAGATAGAAAAACGTATTCCCCGCCTTCTCGTTATAAGCCAGACGTCCTGTAGAGGAATACACCACCATGACAGAAGCGATCATCAGCATGATAACGATATACCAGAGAATCTTATCTCCCTTAAATGCTATTTTTTCTTTCCAGTCGTTCATTTCAATCGAATCCAGATTTCAGTTCACAATTTCCTACAGCTCTTTTACGGCAGCTTTAAAAAGTTCGCCGCGGTTTTCGTAATTTTTAAACAGATCGAAGCTGGCACAACAGGGAGAAAGCAGAACCGTATCTCCTTCCACCGCATACTGCCGGACAGCTGCCAGCGCATCTTTCAAACTATGTGTATCGACTACCTGACAAATTCCGGAAAAATTATCGATCAATTTCCGGTTATCCACGCCCATACAAATCAACACTTTGACTTTTTGACGTACCAGATCGAACAAGACACTGTAATCATTTCCTTTATCCGTACCTCCGGCAATCCAAATCACCGGAGTAGTCATACTATCCAAGGCATACCAGGCAGAATCGACATTGGTGGCTTTCGAGTCGTTGATATAAGTCACACCCTCCACTACCCGCACGGTTTCGAGCCGATGTTCCACCTGCGGGAAGGTCCGCAATCCTTCTGCGATTTTTTCGTCCGAAACGCCGACCTGCATACAAGCCAGAATCGCAGCCATCGCATTATAGATATTGTGTCTCCCCTGAATACTGATCTCCTGTTTGGCGATCCGGAACTGCCGGTTTTCCAACCGTACGACCACCTCTTCTCCTTCCATCCAGGCACCGCTTCGACATGCATTTTTCTCCCATATACTCCGGTCAGCATAAGTAAATCCAGCCATCCGGGGCACAACTTTTACCTGCCGGAGTTTATGCCCTACCGCCTCGCTATCCAAACCATAAATAAACAAATCCTGAGGACGCATATTATTCAGTATCCGGAACTTCGAATCGATATAATTTTCGAACTTATGGTCGTACCGATCCAAATGATCCGGGGTTATATTCGTCAGGACGGCAATATCCGCCCGGAAATCAAACATCCCGTCGAGCTGAAAACTCGAAAGCTCGACGACATACAGCGGATGTGCATCCTCTGCCACCTGTGCTGCCAGACTACGCCCGACATTTCCGGCTAATCCGGCATCGATTCCCGCTGTAGTCAAAATATGACAAGTCAGCAAGGTAGTCGTCGTTTTCCCATTGCTCCCGGTAATACACACCATTTTCGCCTCCGTATGCCTGCCGGCAAATTCGATTTCCGAAATCACCTCGATCCCCCTTTCGCGCAGAGCTACGACCATCGGCACCGTATCGGGAATCCCAGGACTCTTTACCACTAATTCAGCAGCAAAAATCCGATCCATCGAATGTTGTCCTTCTTCAAACGCAATCCGGTGTGTAATCAATTCGTCCCGATAAGTCTCTGCCAATTTTCCCTTATCCGACAAAAATACTTCATATCCTAAATGACGGCCCAACAAGGCTGCACCGACCCCACTTTCTCCCCCTCCTAAAACCACCAATTTCATAGACTTCAATTTTTATATTTATTTTCCCTTTCTTTCCCCTCCTTCTATCCCATAACTTCCAGCCTTCAGCTTATAGCTTATCGCTTTTAGCCTTTCAGCCTTTTACTTTCTACCTTATCTTCAGCGTCACAATCGTCACCACCGCCAGAATAATACCTATAATCCAAAAGCGGGTAACAATCTTAGGTTCGGGTATACCTTTCTTTTGGAAATGATGATGTAAAGGCGCCATCAAAAAAATCCTTCTTCCTTCTCCGAATTTCCTTTTCGTATATTTAAAATAACTGACCTGCATCACGACAGACAGATTCTCCATCAGGAAAATCCCGCACAAAGCCGGTATCAATAATTCTTTATGAATGATAATAGCAAAAACGGCAATGATCCCTCCCAATGCCAGACTTCCGGTATCCCCCATAAACACCTGGGCCGGATAAGAGTTATACCACAAAAATCCGATCGTCGCTCCGATAAAGGCAGAACCGAATACCACCAATTCTCCGGAATGCGGAATGTACATGATATTCAGATAATCGGCATAGACCATATTCCCCGACACATAGGCCAGGATTCCCAGCGTCGCTCCGATAATCGCCGACGTTCCGGTAGCCAGACCATCCAGACCATCGGTCAGATTCGCCCCATTCGACACAGCTGTAATGATAAAAATAGTAACCAAAACAAACAACAGCCACCCCAGCTCGTCGGCATATTTTCCCGCAAAAGAAGTAAACCAGGCATAATCGAACTCGTTATCTTTAAAAAAAGGAATAGTTGTTTTCGTCGATTTGATATCTTTCGTACGGACCTGCTGGGTACCCTCGGCAGAAAACCCTTCATCCACCGTACTGGTCACCACACCGATTTCACTCACCGCAGCCCTCTCCCGGATGACGACCTCATCATTCATATAGAGGGTCAGTCCGACAATCAATCCGAGCCCTACTTGTCCGATCACTTTAAAACGGCCTTTCAACCCTTCCTTATGCTTCCGGAATACTTTGATATAGTCATCGGCGAAACCGATCAATCCCAACCATATTGTCGAAATAATCATCAGTTGGATATAGACATTATCCAAACGGGCGAACAAAAGTACCGGAATCAGGATAGCCAGTAAAATAATGATCCCCCCCATCGTCGGCGTTCCTTTCTTCTCCATCTGGCCCTGCAAACCCAAATCACGGATTTCCTCCCCGATCTGCTGTCTCTGCAACATCCGGATCACTCTTTTCCCCACCACGGTGGCAATGATCAAGGACAAAATAATAGCGCAGGCCGAGCGAAAAGTGATGTATTGAAACACCCCGGCTCCCGGAAAATCAAAACTCTCTAAATATTGAAATAAATGATACAACATTACGTTTAAAAGTTAGGAATTAGCGATTAGAGAGATCAAAAATCTCCCGGATAACTTCCTTATCGTCGAAGTGGTGTTTTACTCCTTTCACTTCCTGATAATTTTCATGTCCTTTACCGGCAACCAATATGATGTCTCCTTTTGAGGCCATACCAATCGCTTTCCGGATAGCCTCTTTCCGGTCGGTAATGGCTTCTACCCGGTACTGAAATCCTTCTTTCACTCCGGTCAGCATATCACGGATGATCTGTTCGGGATCTTCACTCCGCGGATTATCGGAAGTGAGGATGACATGATCACTATAACGGCAAGCTGCATCAGCCATCTCCGGACGTTTGGTCTTATCGCGGTCGCCTCCGGCTCCCACAACGGTAATCACCTGATTATCTCTGCCCTTCAATCCGCAAATCGTCGACAATACATTCTCTACAGCATCCGGAGTATGGGCATAATCGACCACCGCCATCACTCCTTCGGTCGAAATCAAAGTTTCGAAACGTCCGGACACCGGCACCAGCAAACTCACATATTCCAATACGTTCTCTTTCGTGAACCCCAACAAACGGGCTGCAGCATATACTGCTAACAGATTGTAAGCGTTGAAATCACCGGTAAACTTGGTCCATACCTCCTCTCCGTCGAGCCGGAGCAAGGTTCCGTCCAAATGTTTCTCGATCACTTTAGCTGTAAAATCAGCCATCGTCCGGCAAGAATAGGTATATCGGTGTGCTCTGGTATTCTGCAACATCACCAGGCCATTTTTATCATCAGCATTGGTCAAAGCAAAAGCATGGGCCGGTAAACGGTCGAAAAAAGCTTTCTTCGCTTCGATATAAGCCTTGAATGTTTTATGATAATCCAGATGATCGTGTGTAATATTGGAAAAAATAGCCCCGTCGAAATCCAGACCGGCAATCCTTTTCTGATGGATCGCATGCGAACTGGCTTCCATAAAACAATACCGGCATCCGGCATCTACCATCCGCCGTAATAATTCCTGGATAGACAGCGCATCCGGAGTTGTATGTGTCGCCGGAATCTTTTCCTCTCCGATATAGTTACATACCGTCGACAACAGTCCGGCCTTTTCTCCGGCCAACCGAACCAGTTCGTACAACAAGGTTGCCGTCGTCGTCTTTCCGTTTGTCCCCGTCACCCCGACCAGTTTCAGTTCCCGGGAAGGATTATCCCAGTAATTCCCGGCCATTACCCCCAAAGCTTCGGAGGTATCTGCAGTCCATATATAAGTTACCTCTTCCGGTCTGTTTTCCGGCAATTGTTCACACACTACCGCAACAGCCCCGCGGGTCAACGCTTTGTCGATAAAAGCATGTCCGTCCGCATTGACTCCTCTCTGAGCGATAAACACATCCCCCGGTTCGATTTTGCGTGAATCGAAATGTATATGTCCGATCTCCCGGTCGGTATCCCCATATACTTTTCCGACATTCACTCCGTTTAATAATTCCTTTAATTTCTTCATCTCTTTGTGCAGCCCTGGCCGCGTTATTTAATCTCTTATCTTAATTCAATCCGGATATAAGACCCTTTGGGAACTTCCGCCCCGGGTTGGAGCGATTGCCGCTGTACCATTCCGGCACCGGAAAAATCGACTTTCAAACCGGAATTTTCCAATACGTACAGTGCATCCCTCAAACCCATCCCCTTCACATTCGGCACCGATGAATAGGAAATCCGCCGGGGTTTGATCACGATATTTTCCCCTTCGTTGCTGGCCGTGACCACCCAATCGGCACCATCCGCATCCCTCACCCCGTCTATATCCATATCCAATTCATCGAAAATAGTTCTAAAATCTTCTTTCAGGCCATTTTTACATACCGGCAAAGTTTTATCCGCTTCATATTCGGGTTTACCGTATTGTACGTATGCCATAGAGTAAACCTTATCGGCAATTTCCCGGAAAACCGGAGCCGATACAGTCGTGGCATAATAACCGTTCGTCGGATTATCGATCACGACAATACAGGAATACAAAGGCCGTTCGGCAGGGAAATATCCCACGAAGCTCGCCCGGTAACGTCCACCTCCATATCCGCTCGACCCGCTTGCCAAACGGGCTGTACCCGTTTTACCGGCGATCCGGTATTTAGGCGTATAAATATTCCGGGCCGTACCGTTTTCGACGACTCCTTCCAACATATCTTTTACCTCGTTCAACGTCTTCCGGCTACAAATCCTTCCCCCGACTTCCTCCGGCTCGAAGGATTCCACTACCTCTCCCCGGTTCCGGATCTCTTTTACCAGGCGCGGACGCATCCGCTGACCGTCATTGGCTATGGCATTATAAAAAGCCAGAATCTGCAGAGGAGTAACTTTTAATTCATACCCGATACTCATCCAGGGCAAACTGATACCGCTCCAGCTTTTATCTTTGGGATATTTGATATAAGGCTCTATCTCTCCCGGCAAACAAATACCGGTTTTCTTATCCAACCCCATAGCATACCAGCGGTTTACAAATTTCTCCGGCCGGTCTTTATAATGATCATACACCAATTTCGCAATACCGTTCGACGATTTTTCCATCATCTGCTTCACCGTCACTTTCCCTAAACCATCATGCGATTCGGTCAGATAACGGTCGTAAAACTTATACCTCCCCGAAGTACCCAGATCGATCGTATCGTAAGGAGTGACACACCCGTCCTCCAGCAAGGCGATCATAGTCGCTGCTTTGATTACAGATCCCGGTTCACCGGCACCACTGATAGCAAAATTCTGGTTTTCGATATATACCCCGTCCTTTCTGGCCAGGTTGGCGATTGCTTTGATATCCCCGGTTTTCACTTCCATCAGGATAGCCGTACCGTGTGTCGCCTCGCTTTTCTCCATCTGTTTTTTCAGGGCATGCTGCACGATATCCTGATAATCCACATCTATCGTGGTCACGACATCGTGTCCATCTACCGGTTCTTTACGGGTGATGATCATCCAGGTACCCGACATCATCCGCTTTATCCCTTGTCCGCATTCGCCCTTCAACTGGTTTTCAAAAGTCGCTTCCAACCCAACCCGGCCTTCCCTCTCCCCGGTTTCCGATTCGTTCAGATAACCGATCGTCCGGCCGGCTAAATTCACATGGGGTTGTAATCTTTCGTCATTGACTATAGCCTGAAAACCACCTTTATTCTTTCCCAGACGGAAAATCGGGAATTGACGGATTTGTTTCAACTCCTTATGATTCACTTTACGTTTATTGATCAGCAAATAACGGTCGGGACGAGGTTTCCGATTGCGGGCACCCACCAGCTTATCTTTATAAAAAGCCTTACTTCCATCCTTAAAGAACCGGGATAAACACAAAGCCAGACTATCCACTTCAGCATCGAACACTTTCTTATTCACTGCAATAGGATCGAAACGGAGTTCGTAAAAAGGAACCGAGGTCGCCAGAATCCGACCGTCGGCTGCCCAGATATCTCCCCGGTTGGGTTCTATTTTGACAGGCTGCACCGGCACATTTGCCGACGCCATCTTCCGCCACTTTTCCCCTTCCACAGTCATTACTGCACAAGCTTTAGCCAGAATCAGACAACCGAACAGTACGATAAACACATAAACAATTATGGTTCTCCACGTTATGTCATCCTTTATTGCCATTTCGATCACCGATACAATTTTACCGGAGGTTCTTTACTCTCCTCCAATGCTAATCCTTCATTTTTTATCCGTTTGATAATCTCCGATTGCTTGCGCATCAACATCAAATCCGCTGCTGCAGAAATCGACTCGAAACGCAGATCGGTTACTTCCTTTTCCAGAAGAACCCTCTCCCGATGCAGCTTTTCAGTAGAATATCCATTGGATATATACCAAATCCCTAAAAAAGTAGCAAAAAGCACAAACCGGATATTCTGCCGCAGTTTTTCTGCGAGCAGACTTCCCTCCAATACACTTTTCACCGAGGACGCCGTTTTGGCCTCCTCTTGCCTCTTCTCCTCCACCGGCACATCTTCCGTTACCTTTTTTCTACTAAAAACTCCCATCTCTTTCCTTATTGTCTCTTAATCCTTCTTTCTCGCAATCCGAAGCTTTGCACTCCTGGCCCGCGGATTACGCACGATTTCCTCTTCCGAGGGAACGATCACTTTCCGGTTGACCAATTCAAAGTTATGGTGTACATGACCGAACACCAGATCCTTTTCCAATTTACCTTCCGCATTCCCGGCCTTCAAAAAATTCTTCACAATCCGATCTTCCAGAGAATGATAGGTAATAATCACCAATCTGCCCCCCGGCTTCAATACCTCCATCGCCTGTTGCATCATCTCCTCCAAAGCTTCCAGCTCCCCGTTCACTTCTATCCGTAAAGCCTGATAGACTTTTGCCAGATATTTTTTTTCTTTCAACTTCGGAATACAAGGCAAAATAATCTGATAAAACGCCTCGGAAGTTTTTATTTCCTGATTTGCCCGGGCTTTCACGATCAAATCCACCAACCTCCGGGCATTCTCCACCTCCCCGTAATTCCTGAAAATAGCGGTCAACTGTTCTGCATCGTAGGTATTCAGCACGGTAGCGGCTGTCAGCTTACTCCGTTGGTTCATCCTCATATCCAATTCCGCTTCGAACCGGAACGAAAATCCCCGGCCGGCTTCATCGAATTCATGAGAAGATACCCCCAAATCCGCCAGAATGCCATCCGCTTCTTCATACCCATAATAGCGCATAAAATTACGCAAATATCTGAAATTATGATTCACAAAAATAAAACGATCATCTTCCGGCACATTAGCCAAAGCATCCTCATCCTGATCGAACCCCAGCAAACATCCCTCTGCATCCAATCGTCTCAATATCTCCCCGGAATGTCCTCCACCCCCGAAGGTCAGATCCAGATACACACCTCCCTGCCGGATATCCAATCCATCGACAGACTCTTTCAGCAAAACCGGTACATGATATTCGGACATATCTATCGTATATTAGTTTTTAAAAATTTCTTCCGCCATCGCCCCTAACTCTTTTCCACTAATCGCCACCTCCTCATACACCCTGGCGTCCCACACCTGTATCATCGAATCCTGCGCAGCCAACACCATCTCCTTATCGATACCGATCTCATCCAGCATCTTCCGGGGTAGTAAAATCCGGCCATTGGTATCCATCTCCACCTCCTGCGTTCCCCGACAAAACTCCCTAAAAAAAGCCGCATGTTTAGGATCGAACAAATTCAGACGGGCACGTACCCCCGCAATCATATTTTCCCATTCCTGCAAAGGATACATATCGATGCACTTCCCGAAGACATTTTTCCGCAAAACAAAAAACGTCTGTTGCGAAGCCACCATCACTCTCCGGAAAGAGGCAGGCACCACAACCCGACATTTGCTATCAGCTTTACAGGTATAATCTCCGATAAATGAAGCCATCGTATTACCAATTAATTCTATAACAACTTATTACAAACATACACTACTCCCGAAAACAAGAGGTGGATTTGTGATGTAAAGTTAGGAAATATTTCCCACTTTAAACCACTTTATCCCACTTTTTTATTAAAAATAACGTATTCCCAAGCGGGACAAGGGATACATGTATTTGGCAACACCCGTACCCCGATTTTTAATCAGAGAACGGATAAGCCTTTCGAAGGCTATGCTTTCCCTAAGGTTCCTCCATACATCAGCTACTATAAAATCAATTTAAACCTATATTAAATCCAGATTAAAACCAATTTATCTAACTTTTAATATGGATTTGATGTGGATTTAATCTGAATTTGAAGATACGAATCCCAGGCGCATCCCTTAGGCATCCCTAGCTTTGTCTTCCCCGGACAAAGTATCTTCAAAAATTCCTGTTGTTTTTCAGGAAAAATTAGATATTTTTGTCTGGCATGAAAAATATTAATTTCAAATATCTATACCGACGCACCGAACAATTGCTGATGGTTCCGGAGACTGTATGGCCGGAAGCCCTGGATGAAACTAATTCCGGAAAGGAATTGTATCGGAATTATCTGATTCCCATCACTATGGTTATCTCGATAATGGTTCTGTTGATCAATCTGATCAATTATAATTTTTGGCAAGCTACCGGTCTGACAATCATTAATCTGATAGCAATGCTCATCGGTAACTGGTTCGCCTATCTGATTACACGGGAATATTTGTGCCGGAAACTCTCTTTCGATACGAACCTGGCCTTAAATCTGACCGTATACAGTGGAGTGATTTTCATTATTTTTCATAGTATTGGAAATGCTCTGGGAAATATTTTTCTAGGCCAACTTTTTACGTTGCTCAGTTTTATTTTTATACGGACGCTTTACAAAGGACTTGGCCAAATCCCCCGATTGCATCCGGGCCAGAAAACCAATATTCTCGTCATCAGTTCCCTGGCGATTATTTGTATTCCAGTCATTATCAATCAACTTTTGATGATCATCTTTGGAATTTCTGCTTTCAATATTTAATTTTTCAGTTTATGCCTAACGAAGTCAATATACGAAACAAACGAGCCTCCTTCGACTACGAATTTCTCGAGGAATATAATGCCGGCATCGTACTTACCGGTACCGAAATTAAATCTATCCGGGCCGGGAAAGCCAGTCTGGTAGATTCCTACTGCTTTTTTAACCGGGGAGAGTTGTGGGTAAAAGGGATGCATATCGCCGAATACAAACTAGGGACTTATTACAATCACGAAGAAAAACGGGAACGAAAACTACTGCTCACTCACAAAGAGCTGATCAAACTGCAACGTAAAGTGAAAGAATCCGGCCTGACCATCGTACCGGTAAAAGTTTTCCTCAACGAAAAAGGATACGCCAAACTCCGGATCGCCCTGGCTAAAGGCAAAAAGGAATTCGACAAGCGGGAAAGCCTGAAACTGAAAGATGCCAAGAAAGATATGGAGAGGGCGATGAAAAGGTAAAAGGCTAAAAGCTATAGGCTAAAGGCTGTAGGCTAAAAGCTATAGGCTAAAGGCTGTAGGCTAAAAGCTATAGGCTAAAGGTTATTCGAGGAGATAAAAGAGAGAGGTTAAAAAGTGGGGAGATAGAAGTTGAGAGAAAGGGCTGTAACCGTTATAACTGAAAAAACAAAGGATAGACTTGAATACTAAAATTCTGATAAACAATGAAAAACACAATTATTTTACTGACCATGCTATTATTCAGCGGTATTGGATTTGCACAGGAAAGCAACAACGGCAAACAGTTGTGGGCAAAATCTTTTCTGAACGAAAAGGCACCGGAACTAACCGTAGAAACCTGGATTTCTAAAAAACCCGATACTGAGGGAAAATTCGTCATCATCGACTTTTGGGCTACCTGGTGTGGCCCCTGCCGGAAAGCAATTCCCGAGCTCAACGAGATTGCCAAAGAGTTTTCGAAAGATGTCGTCGTTATCGGCATTTCGGACGAACCGGTAGAAAAGATTAAAGCGATGAAAGAACCCGTTATCGAATATTATTACGGAGTAGATACTAAAAAAACAATGGACAAAATCCTGGAAATCAAAGGTATTCCCCATGTCATCATCATCGATCCGAAAGGTATTGTCCGCTGGGAAGGTTTTCCTCTGCTCGAAAATCATAAATTAACCCCCGAAGTCGTTAAAAACCTGATCGAAAAATACAAGTAAACTAAAAAGGACGATTCTATACTTTACAGATAGAGTTGTCCTTTTTCACCATACTATTGATTATATATATCCGATCCGCAAACCATTACAGCAGTTTTGTCCGGTATTCTCCCCTATAATTTTATTACGCAACAAATTCTACACACAATTTACTCCCACTTTTTACCTTTTACCTTTTACTTTTTACTTTTTATTGCCTACCTTCGCATCGTTTGTGAGTGAAAGATTTTAATCTAATATAACAACATTATGGTTCAAGGTATAAAAACAGTATCATTTGAAGAAGCTGTCAAAGTGGTGAAATCGGGCGACCGGATTCATATTCACAGTGTAGCTTGTGCACCTCAGGGTTTGATCCAGGCTTTGTGTGCCCGCGGACGTGCCGGAGAGCTGAAAAACATTAAATTGCAACATCTTCATACGGAAGGCGCTGCTCCTTATGCAGAGCAGGAATTCGAAGGTGTATTCCAGCTGGAATCGTATTTTGTCGGCCACAACGTACGGAAAGCGACTCAGGACGGTTGGGCAGACTATATTCCGGTACACCTCAGTGAAACCCAGAAATTAATCCGTATGGGGATTACTCCGGTAGATGTGGCCATGATTCAGGTATGTCCTCCGGATAAACACGGCTATGTATCTATGGGTACTTCTGTAGATGCCACCCTGGCTGCCGTTCAAACGGCTAAAACAGTAATTGCGGTGATCAACCCTAACGTGCCGCGTGCCTGGGGAGATGCCATCATCAAATTATCCGATATCGATATCTTCTGCGAAGACAACACTCCGCTGATTGAAGCTAAACCGGCACAACCATCGGAACAGGATATTCAAATCGGTAAAAATTGTGCCGGCCTGATCGAAGACGGTGCTTGTCTTCAAATGGGAATCGGAGCTATTCCGAACGCCGTATTGTCACAGCTGGGTAACCACAAAAATCTGGGGATCCACACCGAAATGTTTGCCGATGGAGTATTACCTCTTTATTATAAAGGAGTAATCAACAACCTGAATAAAAAATACGATAAAGGGAAAATCGTTTCTACTTTCCTGATGGGTTCTAAAGCGGTATATGACTTTATCGACGACAACCCGGCAGTAGCTATGATGGACGTAGGCTATACCAACGATCCTTATATCATTGCCCAGCAACCGAAAATGACTGCCATCAACTCTGCACTTTCTATCGACCTCACCGGCCAGGTAAACGCCGACTCTCTGGGATGCAAATTCTACAGTGGTTGTGGAGGACAGTTGGACTTTATCCGGGGTGCAGCAGCCAGTGAAGGAGGTAAACCGATTATCGCCATGCCGGCTATCACAGCCAAAGGGATCAGTAAAATCAGTCCGACCCTGTTGAATGGCGCCGGAGTGGTGACCACCCGTTTCGATGTGCATTATGTCGTTACGGAATACGGGGTAGCCGACCTATATGGAAAAACCTTACAGGATCGCGCTAAAGCCTTGATCCGTATTGCTGCTCCTCAATGCCAGGAAGAACTGGACAAAGCTGCATTCGAACGCTTCGGAAGTCACTTCCACTTCATTACAAAATAAAAAGTAACCTTATACAAAGAGGCTGTCCCTAAAGTATAAACTTTTTGGACGTCTCTTTGTTTTTCAACCTATTATTCGATCTTATCTTCATTGCTTTACCTATGGATTGGAATCAACTTTTATCAGCCCATCGTTATCATCCGGGAAGTACCACTTCGTTGTTTCATTCGCACGACCGTTCGCAATTTCAACGGGATTACGACCGCCTGATATTTTCATCTCCTTTCCGTCGCTTACAGAATAAAACGCAGGTATTTCCCCTTCCGGGTAATATTTTCGTTCACAACCGTCTGACTCACAGTCTTGAAGTAGCTAGTGTAGGACGTTCGCTCGGAAATAAGGTCAGCCAATTCCTGAAACAACAGCAAGTAGAGATCGAAAATCCGGAAATCCTGGAAGAAATCGGAACCATTGTCAGCACCGGTTGCCTGGCCCACGACCTGGGGAACCCTCCTTTCGGACACTCGGGCGAAGAAGCGATTTCCTATTTTTTCAGTGAAGGTGAAGGCCTGTATTTCAAAAAATTGCTTTCCGACGAAGAATGGAATGACCTAAGCCATTTCGAAGGTAATGCCAATACCTTCCGTCTCCTGACCCACAGCTTCAACGGACGCCGCCCGGGAGGCTATACCATGACCTATACCACCCTGGCTTCTATCGTCAAATACCCCTTCGAATCGACAAAAGCCAATCCCAAAGGATTCAAATACGGTTTTTTCCAGAGTGAAAAAGACATTTTCCGGCAGGTAGCCGGGGAACTGGGAATCCGCCAGCTCGGTGACCATCCGCTGCAATATGTACGCCATCCGCTGGTATACCTTGTCGAAGCCGCTGACGATATCTGTTACCAGATTATGGATATCGAAGACTCGCATAAACTACGCATACTTTCTTATGACGAAACCGTCGCTATTCTGGAAAGCTTTTATGACAAAAATGAAGACAAAGAAGATCTGAAAATCATCACCAAAACTTTCAAGACGGTTACCGACAAAAACGAACGGATTGCTTTTTTGAGAGCCGGAATCATCAATAAGCTGATCAATGCCTGTGCCGACGTATTCTGCCAGAATTACGAAGCGATCATGAAGGGTGATTTCAACAGTACCCTGATCAAACAAGTCAGCGGAACGAACAAAGAAGCCTACGATGCCTGCACCGCCTTAGCTTACGGACGAATCTACCACACGAATATGGTAACCCAGATTCAAATTGCCGGTTTCAAAATACTCGGAACCATCCTCAAAGAATATACGGATGCAGTACTGAAACCGGAAACTTACTACGCCCGGAATATCTTATCGATCATGCCCGAACAATACAAGGTCAGTAAGGAAGATTCTATGTATACAAAGATTCAGACCGTAGTGGATTACGTCTCCGGCATGACCGACTCGTATGCCCTGAATCTCTATCGTAAAATCAAGGGGATCGATTTACCGGAGATTAAATAAGCAAAGACAGCAATACAACCGACCTTGGAATCATAGAGGGGAACAACCATCATTTATTTGTTAAAATCATATCTTTCAAGTAGTTGCATGTACCCCAGTCGAAGTTTTCAATTCGGACTACCAGGCCCTGTCCCGGACTGACCAACAATGTACAATAGTCATTCTTTTTCAAATTTACTTTTGCCGCCGCAAAAATATCCAGCAATCCGTAAATAAACAGTATATCCTTTGCTTCGTTCCGCAGCCATCTTTTCATGTCTTTGGTTTGTTCCTGCCGGAAAGTAACGTTTTTCCAAGGCATATCGGATGCATACAAAAAGGAACGGTCGTGAATATCCTTCGGTACCCATTCCCGGTAAGGCCGGACAAAATGAGTATAACTTCCCGTTTCGTTCAGGGCCAGCCACGACATCGGCTCACGGGCATATAATGTGCTGTCACAAAAACGGGCCGGATCGGATACGGTAATCAAATGTTCGAAATAAAATGCCGGATTATCATATTCCTTATCGGGAATCAGTTCCTTCGATACGGCTCCATAAAAGAAAGCCGGCCGGTATTCGAGGATGGTCAATTGCAGAGCCCGCAAAGAAGATCCTACCCGCCGGAAATCCAGTCTGTGTTCACGGCTATATGCTTCGAACAAGGGTAACAGGCTGTCCAAATGCCGGAAACAGTAACGCTGAAAATCCTTTATATCGAAATTCAGTTCACTACCGGTCGGAAAAAAAGAAAAACCGCCGCCATTCATGCCCATTTGGATCCCCCTTCCTCGAAACATTTTATTCGGTTTTCCCAACCTGACCTGATAGCGACCGACTCGTTTGTCAGGCGAATCACTACATAAAGGAGTATTGAATAAAATGGTCTGCCACACATCTTCCGGATAATACCGTTTATGAAACAAAGCTTCCAAACCACCCTGACCGTTTCCGGTAGATACCCGGTAGTTGGAAGAGTATAGTGCCGTTTCCAGACTTTTTATGACAGCGTGCAGGTCGGCTGCAATTTGCGGCAAAGTCAGCGTATGCCAGTCGATCGTACTGTCAGGCCGGCTACGGCCGCAATAGCGGGTTTCCAGGATGACCTGATTGGCTTTCAGCAAAGTCGCGGCTTCTGTCCAGTATAAAGAATCAATAGTTCCTCCGGATGTGACAAATACCACGGCTGCCGAATCGGAGCGGTGCAGGAGACAAAATTGCTGCCGGAAGTTGCCTTTTTCCGGATGATTATGGTCATAAGGTTGCCGGATGAAACAACGGAAATACTCTCCGTATATGGAATCGCAACCCGCTTCTACCGAGACAATCTCCGGAATGGCGTTCAAACGTTCTGTCAGATTTTTCCCCTGAACGGTTCCGGTATACATTTCCAGAACCCCGATCATAATACTAATCCATATTTTTTTCATACCATGATTCTTTCAATTTTAATGATTTCCCTAAACCGTTGTCTGGTTTGGGCTAAAACGTACAATAAGCTTAGAAATAAATTTTGCTTCAAAGATGAAAGATAATAACGGAAAATTGTTTGTTCAATCGGCTACTGTTTTTGTCTATTCAGAAACCATCTATTAAAAAAAATCACGTCTTTGTCTATTTGAAACCATTGTTTGTCAATACAAAAACAACATGGCTAATAAAATCAAATATGTCAAAACAGAAATCAATTTCATCATTTTTCGGGAAATAAATACCGGTCCGGTCGATTGTACCCGAATATTGAGAGAAAAAAAACAGGGATTAGTCTATTTATTTTTCCTGCAAACGAAAAGGCGAATAGCTTTGTAACAAGAATAAGAATGGATTTGAAAAAAGCAACCGGATAGAATACAGAACAATGAACTTCAGTGAATTTATATGCCGCCATAAAAATTGCTATGTACTGGAAGAAGGTTTTGCCTTGTGGAAAATAAATTCTTCCTCCGGTCCGGATTACTGTTTCGATTTAAATGGAATGCATGCCATTCTGTTGGTACTGGACGGGGAGATGACAGTCCGGATCGACGATACCCCTTACTTACTGAGGCGGAATTGTTTCGTAGATACAATCGAAAAACAAACTTTGGAGCTATCAGGCCCTTTTCAGCAGGTACAGGCATGGCAGCTATTGCTGACAGAAACTTTTCTTCAGGCTTTGATGAAAAATAATCCTCCTTTTCCTGTAGCTTACGTGGTAAAACAAATAGAACATCCGGTATGTGTATTGTCCGAAACAACAACTCAATTGTTAAAGCAAAAGATCAGTTATATCGAAACCATCTTCCGTGACCGGACACATTATTTTCAGGCCGAGATGCTAAAGTGTGCGTTGTGGATGTTTTTCTTGGATATTTCCAATACCTTTTCCCACCGGCAGGCAGAACAGAACGATACTTTTCGGGAAACAGAACGAAAAAGAATACTTTTCAGCCGGTTTATAAAATTACTTCGGGAACATATTTATGAAAAACGTTCCGTCGGCTTTTATGCTTCGGAGTTGTGTGTCAGCCCGCAATATCTGAACCGTATCATTAAGAATATGTCCGGAAAAAACGTGTACGCGTGGATTGCCCAGATGCTTACAGCTGAATTATACCGGTTGTTAGCCGATACCGATATTTCCATTCAGTCATTGGCCGATCATTTCAATTTTCCGGACCAGGCAACTTTTACCAAATTTTTCAAACGTCAAAGCGGTATTTCTCCTACAGCCTACCGGAGGAAAATCACAAAACCTTTCTGAGTGCGGTCTGTCGTATTTCAGCTGGGCAGGGTTCACCAACGAAGTACCTGCCAGGCCGGGAAACGCTCCGAATATCGTTACCTTCATAAAAGATAATACGGAATATGCGTTTTCCGGCAATATTACCTGCAAATTTATATGCCGACATTGAAAAAGCTGTCCGATAAGCCAAACCTACGTTTATTTTTTCTTTCTATTCCGGTCTATGTATTTGTATGGCAAAACCGAACGCCCGGTCCCGCTCTGCCAAAACAAATTCCTTCTGTTAGTGCAACATGCTAAACTTGTGCTTCACGGAAAGAGAAAAATCAAGTTCAGGTTTTTACCGTTGAAAAATCAAGTACCGACAATCGGCCCCCCTATGTTCAACGATCTGATATACTCACCCCAGCAATTCCTTTACTTTAGCCGAGATCGCTTTACCGTCGGTCAGACCGGCCAATTTTTTGGTAGCGGTACCCATCACTTTTCCCATATCTTTTGCAGAAGAAGCACCCACTTCGGCAATGATCGCTTTCAAAGCTTCAGTCAGTTCAGCTTCATCCAGTTGTTTCGGTAAAAATTCTTCGAGCACGGCCACCTGCCCGCTCTCCTGCTCGTACAAATCTTCGCGGCCCTGTTGTCTGTAAATTTCTGCCGATTCTTTCCCCTGTTTGGCTAATTTTTGAATCAGCCTGATACATTCGGCATCATCGATCCGCTCATTGGCCCCCGGGCGGGTTTTGGCTTCCAAAATCACTTTCTTGATATTACGCATTGTCTCCAGCCGAACTTTATCGTGGGCTTTCATGGCATTTTTAATACCATCGTTTACTTGTTCTTCTATCGTCATCATCTTAAAATTTTATACTGTTTTATATCCCTATCATGCTTTCCGACCGACAAAACCGTAAAAATAAACCTTGCCCTTTGCAAGCTGACCGGGAAATTCTGAATTTTATTTACAAAAGTAATAAATTCTGGTAACTATATACAAGTTTACACCCAACTTGTCATTATATTTTCCTGTTACTCATTCGAGGGCCTCTCTGCACTCAGATGAGTATTTGTTTCTCGTAAAACGTCTGCCCGTTTTAGTTGCAAATAATAGGATTAAAAGCAAAATAGAACGAATTCGAGTACTCTCACCGACAGTCAAGAGGTTTGACTTCTCGATCTGTTTTTCCTGCGTTCTCCGGCCTCAAACGTATAGTCATCCATCCTAAACCCGGAGACGGAAGAGGTGATTACATCGTGATCGATCCCAATCCGATCATACGGCCGTTCCGGTTGATGCGGCCAGGTGCTTTCACCGGCACCGATTCCGACCAGAAAGGCTATTTCGACATGTCAAGTACCGGCACACTGTTTCTTGACGAAGGCGGCTACAGATACAAAACAACCGATGAAGTAGTTCTTCACCGGTTGCTTTATTTGATAGAGGTGCTTTATTTGATTTTTGCACCGTCCTTAAATGCTTTACCGACTATGTTGTCAAGTATGCGGTAAGAATGTGATACGGAATCGTAAGAGATCGGGCGCAATCTGCTCAAATCCACTTTGCCTTGCCCATCCAATACCGACTCATCAGCCAGAACATTGACGACTTCGCCCACGACGTGCATTTCACCCAACGCTTCCCGCATTTCCACGACCTTGCATTCAAGTGTCAAAGGATATTCGTCGATGATGGGTGCATCGACGAATTGGCTGCGGGTGACATGCACACCGGCTTTTGCAATCTTGTTCTCCTTGTGCCCCGACACAAGGCCGAAATAATCGGACACAACCAGCGTATCGACCGTAGCGATACTCAAAGTGAATGCCTTTGTGTGTTTCAGGTTCTCTGTCGTTTTGTGACTGAGCGCAAGGTTCAAGGCTACGTGATGATAACCGCACTGGCCACCCCATGCCACATTCATGGCATCGGGAGTTCCTTGTTCGTCGTAAGTCGCAACAATCAGAACCGGCAGCGGTGCGACTACGGGGGTATTTCCTAAATTCTTTTTCATCGCATTACCTCCATTCCATAAACATACGGGCTGTTTCTGCATCGTGGTGATCGAAGAAAAGGCTTTTCCCCGTATCGAGCGTGGCGATGGCGGCCATATCCCCGTCGGAAAGTACGAAATCGAAGATGTCGATATTCTGCTGCATCCGTTCGATATGCGTCGATTTGGGGATGACGATTACGCCGCGCTGAATGAGCCAACGCAGGGCAACCTGCGCCACCGATTTGCCGTATTTGTGTCCGATTTCAGCAAGCTGCGGATTCGTGAAAAAGCCGTTACGGCCTTCGGCGAACGGTGCCCACGACATGATGTGCGTACCGAATTCCTCCATGATCCGCTGCGGCTCAACCTGCTGGTCGAACACGTGCGTTTCCACCTGATTGACTGCCGGAACGATCTCCATGTTGCTGGCCAGATCGATAAAGTGATCGGGATAGAAATTGCTGACACCGATGGCGCGGAGCTTGCCTTCCTTATACGCCTCTTCCAAGGCGCGGTACGCACCGTAGCGGTCGCAAAAAGGCTGGTGCAATAACATCAGGTCGATGTATCCGGTCTGCAAGCGGCGCAGGCTTTCGTCGATGGAGGCTTTCGCCTTTTCATAGCCGTAGTTGGAAATCCAGACCTTCGACACGAGGAAAATCTCCTTGCGGTCGATGCCGCTTTTGCGCATAGCGTTACCCACCCCCTCTTCGTTGTGGTAGGCCTGTGCGGTGTCGATCATGCGATAGCCTGCGTTCAAGGCATCCGTTACGCAACGCTCGCACTCGGCAGGCGACACCTGGTAGACGCCGTAACCCATCTGAGGCATTTCGACGCCATTGTTCAATTTTACTGTTTGCATATTCTCTATATTATAATTTATTTGACAATACCGATATTACGCAGCCACGTTCCGATGGTTTGCCCGTTGATTCGTCCGCCCGTCAGCCCTTCGCCGTTCAGATGCCCGGCACCGGCCGTAAGCTCTACGATGCGTGTCAGGGTCTCGTCGCGATAGGTTGAAGCATAGGTACAGAATGGAACGACGGTCTTACCCCTGAAATCATAGCTTTCGGCAAAGGTACAAATAATCATCGGAGTAGTCCACCACCATACGGGACAACCGATGAATACCGTACCGTAATCCGCCCAGTTTTCCACCGTGCCTGCAATAGCCGGACGGGCGTTGTTGTTTTTCTCTTCAAGCGCAACTTCCGTACAAGGAGTATATTCCGTTGGATAAGGCACTACCGGTTCGATACGGAAAATATCGGCTCCGGTCTGACGGACAATCTCCTGGGCCATACGCTGTGTCGTACCTCCCCAACTGAAATAGGCAACCAATATTTTGCCGCCTCCGCCCGGGGTGCCGGGATCGTCACCCGGATTTTCGGGAGTGCCTTCCCCACCGTTATCGGATATTTCAGGCGTTTCGGAGTCATCGTCATCATCGGACGAACATGCTCCGAAAGTTACGGCAGCCGTAGCCATCATCAGATAAATCAAAAACTTTTTCATATTTCCATTATTAAATTATTAATTGTTTCCAAACCGGTCCGGATGCAAAGTTAGATATGTCCGTCTATACCCGTGGAACAAAAAATACGGCTCGAATTACCTTTTTTTCGGAAACTGATCATGCCCCGATACAATGCCGATGTAAAAACCGGAATAAGTGTAGTTTCATCCGAATTTCTTGTAAGTTACTCTCCGCGGCTTCTCTCTAACTTTGCCATACCGGACAAAGACGATTGAATTAAAAATAAACGACCGGGACGGGAGCAGACACGGGGCTTACCCGAATGTATACCGGGACGGGAGTGATTGAAATGAACGTAATGAAGTTTAAAACTGATAAATGGATATGAAAAAGAGAATTTTGACAGGACTTATCGTGCTGGTTTCGGTGACCGGCAGCACCGCTTTCGGGCAGGATATTTACAAAACTGCCGCTAACGTTCCGATGGTACAACTCAACAACGGCATCCTGATGCCGCAATTCGGACTGGGAACATTTCTCCAGCCATCCGACGAGATGTGTAAACAGTCATGCCTCACGGCATTGAAGGCCGGCTATCGGCATATCGACACCGCCCACGCCTATAATGACGAGCGGGGTGTCGGAGAAGCCGTGAAAGAAAGCGGCATTCCTCGTAATGAAATATGGATAACAAGCAAATTGTGGCCCACTGAATATGGTGAAGGAAAAACAATGGAGGCTATCGACAAGATGCTGACACGCCTGCAAACCGATTATATCGACCTTCTGTACGTCCACCAGCCGGTCGGTGATTTCGTGGGCGCATGGCGCGACATGGAGAAAGCGGTTGCAATGGGCAAGGTGCGTGCATTGGGAATAAGTAACTTCGATGCCAACGACGAAGTGTTCGGGCAGATCATGACGGAATCGCGCGTAAAACCAGCTGTCCTTCAGATCGAATGTCATCCGTATGCACAACGGCTGGCGATGCGTGAAAAAGTCAAGCCCTACGGCATACAGGTGGAATGCTGGTTTCCGTTGGGCGGTGCAATGTCGAACGGTGCATTGCTGAAAGACCCGACCATCATGCAAATTGCCGAAGCACACGGCAAAACACCTGCGCAGGTAATTCTTCGCTGGCACGTACAAGAGGGATTTTCGGTCATTCCGGGAGCATCGAATCCGGATTATATCAAAGAGAATATCCGAATCTTCGATTTTGAACTGACCGATGACGATATGGCGGCAATACGTTCGCTCAATAAAGAAAAACGATTCTTCAACGCCACATACGAGGAGGTGGAGCAAATGGGGAAAATGCCTATGCGCGACTGACACACCAAAAATTTAAAGGATAAAAAAGCGATATGAATAATTTCACTCACCAATATCCGGCCAAACAAGATTTCGGCGGTATCATACCCAACCGGCCTTATGCGAGGGTACGGGAGAATGCACGGCTCGTGCGTGAGCACAAGATCGGCTTCATCCCCCCGCAGGCGGAGGTTCGGTCACCGACTGTTGTAAAACGTCTCCGTACAGTATATAAACACCAAAATAAATACTACAGGAAAGTCGCCCCTCAGAACAGTTTGCCGGAAGAGCGGCTTTTTGCGTGTCGGGAATTGGAAATATACCGTAAAAATGGTATAATATTCCGTAATATATGTAAGGTCATCTTTGAAGGCATTCTCTATTTTTGTAAAAAATAACTTTTCCGATAAGCCGGACACAGAGAGAATTATATTCCTTCTGCCGAAGCGGGAAAAGTGACGTATGAAATATGAATATATTACAATAATTATTGAATATCAGATATATGAATACGGATAATAAAATCAGTCGCCGGGATGCTTTGAAGCGCATGGGAGCCGCTATGATCAGTGGTACTGTCGCTTCCTCGGGACTACTCTCGCTGACATCGTGCGGGGGGAAAAAGAACAAGCGCCTTATCTTTTATTTTACCGGAACGGGCAACTGCCTGTATATCGCCCGCCAGCTGGCCGGAGCGGATACGGAACTGCTCAGCATTCCGCAGATGGTAAAGCAGGGAAAGTATGAATTTGAAGCGGATGAAATCGGCATTGTGTATCCTATCTACGGTCACATGCCGCCCTATATGGTCAGGCAGTTCATCCAGCAAGTGCAACTGAGGGCCGGGTACAAGTTTGCCGTGCTGACCTATGGGGCAAGAAAATGCGATGCCGTGGAGATTTGGGACCGCATCTCCCGAAAGGCAGGCAATGCGTTCGACTACATCGCAACCATCGTCATGGTGGACAACTGGCTGCCCAACTTCGACATGAACGAACAGGTCAAAATGGACAAGCACATCCCCGAAAATTTACAGAAAATAACTGCGGATATAAACGGCCAACGGCACTGGCATGAGCCGGTGACGGAAGAGGAACGGCAGATGCACCGGGGATTCCTGGCCGTGAGCGGTCTCGATCCCGAAGTGAGTTTCCTGATGAAAAGCGAGAAATGCTTTACCGTAACCGACGCCTGCATCGATTGCGGAATCTGCACCTACGTGTGTCCGCGTGGCAACTACGAACTGACACCGGGGGGCGTGAAAATGTCCGGCGACTGTGAATTCTGCTTTGCCTGTATACAGAATTGTCCGCAGCGGGCGATTCAGTTCCGTAAATCGGAAGACGGCTCGTTCCCGAACGGCACAGAAGTGAATCCGAACGCCCGCTACCGTAACGAACATATCTCGCTGATGGATCTCAAGCTGGCGAACAATCAGAAACTATAATAATCCGAAGGAAAATGCTGAGAAAAATAAGACTGACATTGGCCGTACTGTTCTTTCTGGCAGTCACGGCACTGTTCCTCGACTTTACGGGAACAATACATGCGTGGTTGGGCTGGACGGCCAAAATACAGTTCCTGCCCACATTGCTTGCCCTGAATGTGGGTGTGACCGTCGCACTGGTTCTGCTGACGCTGTTGTTCGGCCGGGTCTATTGCTCGGTCATCTGTCCGCTGGGTGTATTCCAGGACATTGTATCGTGGATAAGCGGACGGCGGAAAAAGAAACGGTATCGCTTCTCCTGTTCTCCGGAAAAGAAGTGGCTGCGCTACGGTATCCTGGGACTGTTTATCGTGGCTCTGATTGCCGGCATCGGTTCATTCGTAGCCTTGCTCGCCCCATACAGCTCTTACGGGCGTATCGCCTCCAATCTTTTCGCCCCGATATACCGTTGGGGCAACAACCTGCCCGCCTGGGTTGCCGAGCGTGCGGACAGCTATGCCTTTTATGAAACGGAAGTGTGGATGAAAAGCCTGCCAACGTTCATCATCGCCGTCGTGACATTCATTGTACTGGCCGTACTGGCCTGGCGGAACGGACGGACTTACTGCAATACCATTTGTCCGGTGGGTACGGTGCTCGGCTTCCTCTCCCGTTTTTCGCTGTTCCGTATTACAATCGATGAAAGCAAATGTAACCGTTGCGGCCTCTGTTCACGCAAGTGCAAGGCGGCCTGTATCAACGGCAAGGAACACCGGATAGACTACAGCCGTTGCGTAGCTTGTATGGACTGCATCGAAACCTGCCAGCACGGGGCTATCGGATTCCGAATGAGAGAAAAAGCCCCGGCCGGCCAAACAGAAAAAAATACCATACACCAAGCAGGTAAAAACCAGACAGATCATGCCCGCCGCAGTTTTCTGACAACGACAGTCGCAGTAGCCACAACAGCCGCGCTGAAAGCACAGGAGAAAAAAGTGGACGGTGGCCTGGCGGTCATTGAGGACAAGAAGATTCCGGTACGTGCCACGCCGGTTGTGCCTCCGGGCGCATGGAGCGCGCGCCATTTTGCACAGCATTGCACGGGCTGCCAGCTTTGCGTGTCGGCCTGTCCCAACAATGTGCTCCGTCCTTCGGCCGACTTACAGAAACTGATGCAGCCCGAAATGTCCTACGAACGGGGCTATTGCCGCCCTGAGTGTACGCGCTGTTCCGACGTCTGCCCTGCGGGAGCCATCCGGCCGATTACTGTCGGGGAGAAATCGTCAACCCGCATCGGTCATGCCGTATGGATCAGGAAAAACTGTATTCCGCTGACCGACGGGGTGGAGTGCGGCAACTGCGCCCGCCATTGTCCTTCCGGAGCGATCCTGATGGTTCCCTCCGACAGTGAAGATGCCAATTCGGTCAGAATACCGGTAGTGAACGCCGAGCGGTGCATCGGGTGTGGTGCATGCGAAAACCTGTGTCCGGCACGCCCGTTCAGTGCCATCTATGTGGAAGGGCACACGATGCACAGCATAATGTGAAAACAAACCTTATAAGCAAGAAAAATATGAGCGATCAAGATAAAAAGAAGAAAGTACTGTCCCGCCGGGACTTTCTGAAAACAATAGGAGCCGCCGGAGTGGCCACCACCGGGCTGACGGCGTGCGCAGGAGGCGGAAAAGGCGGGACATCGACAGTATCAGAAATCCCTGCCGACCGGATGACTTACCGGACTAATCCGACATCGGGCGACAAGGTGTCGCTGCTGGGTTTCGGCATGATGCGCCTGCCCTCTGTCGGCGGCCGCAGTGCCCGTGAAGGGAACGAGGAGATAGACCAGGAAATGGTCAACGAACTGGTGGACTATGCCATCGCCCACGGAGTGAATTATTTCGATACGTCGCCCGCCTATTGCCGGGGCAAGTCGGAACACGCCACCGGTATCGCCCTGAGCCGTCATCCGCGCGAAAAGTATTTTATCGCCACCAAACTTTCCAATTTCGCTCCGGCCACCTGGAGCCGGGAAGCCTCCATCGCCATGTACCGCAATTCGTTCAAGGAGTTGCAGGTGGATTATCTGGATTACCTGTTGCTGCATGGTGTGGGTATGGGCGGCGGCATGGAAGAGTTCGAAAACCGCTACATAAAAAACGGCATCCTCGATTTCCTGCTGGAGGAACGCCAGGCGGGCCGTATCCGCAACCTCGGCTTCTCGTATCACGGCGATATCCGGGTGTTCGATTACCTGCTCTCCCGGCACGATGAATACAAGTGGGACTTCGTGCAGATACAGTTGAATTATCTGGACTGGAAGTATGCCAAACAGATCAATCCGATGAATACCGATGCCGAATACCTTTACGGGGAATTGAGCAAGCGGGGCATTCCTGCCATCATCATGGAGCCGCTGCTGGGCGGCCGGCTCTCCAATGTGCCGGGTACCATCGTAGCCCGTCTCAAACAACGCGAACCGGAAATGAGCGTGGCTTCGTGGGCGTTCCGTTTTGCCGGAAGCCTGCCCGGAGTGTATACCGTATTGAGCGGCATGACCCGCATGGAGCATTTGCAGGACAACCTGCGCACCTACGCTCCTTTGAAGCCGCTGACGGAGGATGATTTCAAGTTCCTGCAAGATACGGCGACCCGGATGATGCAGTTCAATACCATCCCCTGCAACGACTGTAAGTACTGTATGCCCTGTCCGTATGGTCTCGACATCCCCGCCATCCTGCTCCATTACAACAAATGCCTGAACGAAGGCAATATCCCCGAAAGTTCGCAGGATGAGAACTACAGGAAAGCACGCCGGGCCTTTCTCGTGGGATATGACCGCAGTGTTCCCAAACTGAGGCAGGCCAGCCGGTGTATCGGTTGCAACCAATGCAGTGTCCATTGTCCGCAACGGATCAATATCCCCGGGGAACTGCACCGGATAGACGCATACGTGGAACGCCTGAAACAGGAAATAGGATGATGCCGGACGAACTGATTCGGATACTGCAAGACGGCAACCATTCATTGGTGGTAGCAGGTGACGGGATCCGCACATTCGACGGCCGCGGCATATCCGACCTGTATGATCTCCTGACGGAACATCCCGGTTGGCTTCGGGGGGCGTCCGTAGCGGACAAAGTCGTCGGCAAAGGGGCTGCCGCATTACTGATACTGGGCGGTGTCCGGGAACTTTTCGCCGGTGTCGTCAGTACGTCCGCCCTCGGGTTGCTGAAAGATTCCGGCATACCGGTCCGTTTTTCCCAAGAGGTCGCCCATATCGTCAACCGCAAAGGAGATGGGGTCTGTCCGGTGGAAACCCTGTGCAAAGAGTGTACGACCGCCGCCCAATGCCTGCCGCTTATCAGAGAGTTCGTTGCGAAAATAAAGAATAATATCTAAATCGTTATGAATATGCAAACAACAACCGTAAAATTTTACACGTTGGGATATACCGAAGCGAAAACCTATCTGGCAGCCTCGTTATTCGTCCTGGGCAATATCGCCCTGCCCCAAATTTTTCATCTCATACCGCAAGGGGGAATAACCTGGTTGCCGATTTATTTCTTTACGCTCGTCGGGGCGTAGAAATACGGATGGAAAGTCGGGCTGCTGACGGCCGTATTCTCTCCGGTAATTAATTCGCTCCTGTTCGGTATGCCTATGCCGTCATCCCTTCCGGCAATCCTGCTGAAATCCGTTTTGCTGGCCGTATTTGCAGGGTTGGCAGCGGCACATTTCAGAAAAGCGACCGTATGGATCCTGCTCTCGGTAGTATTGGCCTACCAAATTGCCGGAACACTCGGGGAATGGGCCATGAAGGGTGATTTCTATCTGGCCGTACAGGACTTCCGTATCGGTATTCCGGGAATGCTCTTACAGGTATCCGGTGGATGGGTATGTATCAGCAAACTATTGAAGAAATGAAAGATTTCATTTTCAGAAACGATACGAAACTTTTGTTTCGTAACGATATACGGACGGCCATTGCCGAAATAGCCCAAGGGCATAAGGTCATGTTCGTTTACGGCGGCGGTTCCGTAAAACGAAACGGCTGCCACGATGACATCGTACAATCCTTAGGCAAAGCGGGTATTCCTTTGGTGGAATACGGAGGCTCCTCGCGCGAGTTCGCCCAAATACAGGAAGGTATCCGGGTTGCCAAAGCAAACGGCATAACGATGATTATCGGGGCCGGCGGGGCCAGTGTGATGGACAGTGCCAAGCTGATGGCTTTCGGCTTCTGCCATGAAACCGACCTTTGGGACTATGTGAAAGGAAAAAATCCATACGGCCTGGAACGTCTTCCGCTTGCCTTGATCCCTACCTATCCGTCCAGTGGTTCCGAAAACGGGCTGGGTGCGGTATCGGTAGATTCACGGACCGGAGATTTCGGAACGGCCTACGGCATAGCCGCCGATTATGCGATTCTTTGCCCCAAATATTCGCTGACCCTGGATAGGAAGATGACGGCCTATACGGGGCTTGTAACGCTGGTTCAACTGTCGGCCTGTATTCTCGGCGACAGGAACCGGATGTCGTACGATGCGGGAATCTCTTACATCCGGAATGTGCTTGAAGCGACAAAGACTTTGCAGAAAAACCCGGACGACCTCGATGCGAGGGGCATCATTATGCTGGGAGCTTCGCTTTCCACTTCGTCCCGAATGGGTATCGGCAAAGAAGAACCGTTCGCTTACGACATCTATGAATTGGAATTCCTGCCGGAAAAGTTATTCGGCAGTTCTTACCGCAAAAGCCTGACATCCGTCTTTCCGGGATTCCTCCGGGTTATGGGCAGATATCATGCGGACGACATCAAAAAATACTATCTCGACGCATTCGGTTTCGACTCATCCATCGAAGAGTCATCCCGGAAACTGCTCGAACTGTTTTCCGGGCTGGGAGCGGATATGTTTTACGAAGGACAAATCACCCATGAACAAGTCGGCAGCATCCCGTGTCAGACAGAATTGACACCGAAGGAAGTCTTTGAAATAATGAACTCGCTGATACGGCCATAGAGAAAACAACAAACCAAAAACAGAAGGGAATACAGATGTATTACAGAATATTAGGACTTAGCGGACTGAGGGTTTCCGCTATCGGGCTGGGCTGCATGGGCATGAGCCATGCCTATGGCGCTCCGGCAGACAAGGACGAAATGACGGCACTGCTGGCCGATGCCGTGGAAATGGGCTATCTTTTTTTCGATACGGCAGAAATGTACGGGACTTCCGACCGGCCGCACGATAACGAGGAACTGTTGGGAAAGGCCCTGCAACGCTTTCGTGACCATATCGTCATTGCTACCAAATTCGGCATATCGTTCGACAGTCCCGAGGCGGGCGGCACACATGCAGTAATTCCCGATTCGCGTCCGGAAATCATCCGCCGCTCGGTCGAGGGATCGCTCCGCCGGCTGCGCACCGACCGCATCGACCTTTATTATCAGCACCGACCCGAAAGTAGAACCGGAAGAGGTGGCCGGTGTAATGGCCGATCTGATCCGCGAGGGAAAAATCCTCCACTGGGGTATCTCGGAAGCAACGGAAGAGTATTTGCGACGCGCCCACAAAGTCTGTCCCGTCACGGCAGTCCAGAACCGTTATTCGATGATGGCCCGGTGGCACGAGAACCTGTTTCCCGTACTCGAAGAACTGGGCATCGGCTTCGTAGCTTTCTCGCCGCTGGCCAACGGGCTGTTGACCGATTGTTATACAGCGGATACGACGTTCGACCCCGCTACCGACTACCGGGCTTCGATGCCCCAATTCCGCCGGGAGAGTTTCGGGCAGAACCGTTCACTCTTCGCCCTTATCGGCAACCTGGCGGAAGAGCATCATGCAACCCCGTCGCAGATCGCACTGGCCTGGATGATGAACAAAAAACCGTGGATCGTGCCTATCCCCGGCACACGATGCTTATGCCGGTTGAAAGAAAACATCGGAGCCGCTGATATTCACCTGACACCGGAGCAGGTGAAACGTATCGATGCGGCACTCGATGCAATGCAGATGAGCGAGGTATTCGGAGGATCACCGATAAAAAACTGAAAGAATAACGGCTGGCCGTGAACCCTCGAGGATATAAAAGAGCCGGCTCCGAATGCCACGACGGCCGAAGGTTACAGTATTTCCCGCAATAATACAGCGACCTCAAGAGGTGGCATTGGGAGCTGGCTGCACACAATCAATATCGTACAATAAGTCACTGAAATTTTGTTAAAAACAGTAAAATCCGCAATCAACATCAACACGATGGTGAGTTTATTGTGTATTATTCGTAATTTTACAGTCAAAAATTAAACGGCACGGTATGAAATACCCCAAGGATATAATCGTTGCTGACAAACTCGGCATTGTGAGAACAGATGCTGAAGAGGAATATCTGGCTCATTTGCTCTGTTTGGGGGGTATGTGCCGTTACCGTTTCAACGAACGTGATTTCGAATTGCACGCAGGGGATTTGTCTATTATCCGCAAGCGGAAATTGATTGGGAAAATAGAACCGTCAGACGATTTCCGGTGTAAAATCATCTACGCAAAGCCCGGTTTTATAGATCTGTGTACGCCGCAAAGCAATTACGGCATAAAAGGCTCACTGGCTCTTTTTCTCAATCCCGTCATACACCTCACGCCGGAACAACAGCTTGTCTGCCGCCGCGATTTCGAATTGCTGGAACAGCGCATCCGGGACACGGAACATCGCTTTTACCGCGAAACGCTTATCAACACCATGCAGGCGGCCATTCTCGATTTTTTCGATTTCCACGCCCGCATTTATAGGGAAAGCGATATTTCCACGCAAAATGCTTCCATTATGAACCGTTTTCTGAAAATGCTGGAAGAGGGTACATACCGGGAACACCGGGAAGTGACCTATTATGCCGATTGCCTGTGCGTCACATCTAAGTATCTCTCCGAGGTATCGAAGAAAGTGAGCGGATATGCCGCCAACTACTGGATCAACCGTTACACGATACTCGACATTACCCGCCTGCTCCGCGACAAATCATTGAATTCGTCCAGATTTCCGACATATTCGGGTTCTCCTCCCCGGCTTATTTCAGCCGTTACGTGCAGCAGAATTTAGGTGTCAAACCGTCGGATTACAGGGAATAAACCTCTTTTCAAAACTTATTTTTTACCTCCCAACTACCTTTGTAAGGTAAACAATAGTTCGATTGAAAATATAAAATTTACCGCATTGGCTGTTGTATTTCCAACATTAAATTGTTATGTCTGTCCGGAAGAAGAAGCGGGACAAACAACCAAGCCACCCGAGATACCAGCCGAGCCATCCGATATGCCCCGCAACAAGGACGATTCAAATAACAATGGCCGCACCGGATACATATTTCAGAGCATCCGAATAACCCGGAACGGCAGAGCTTGTGGAATATGAGCCGAAAGATTACACCGACCCGATGGTTGCTACGACAAAACCGGCTTATGTATATTTGCCATACGGATATGACGGCACTGAAAAAAATATAAATTAACACATATAATTCCGATTGGCATAAATTTTGAAGTAAATTTGGCACATTTAAGAACAACTATGAAACTATTACTTCTTGTCCTGCTACTGTTGGTAGCGATCCCTGCATTTACACAGCAAGATTCTGTAAAAATCACGACACCGGGAGATACCGTCGTTGTGACCGAGACCTGGACCGTACGCCAACTGAAACAATTTGCCCGCCAGCAAAGACGCGATTCGATCCGTGCCCATAAAAAAGTATGGCTTTCCATTCTTGGAGGTCCTTCCTATAACCCCGAAGCTTCGCTGGGAGTCGGTGGCGCCATGTTGATGACTTTCCGGATGAACCCCGACGATACCATCAGCCAACGGTCTTTTATCCCGGTAGGCTTCAATATCTCTATCAACGGGACTTTCGTCGCAGCAGGAGCCGGTACGTTGTTTTTCAATGAAAATAAATTCCGTATTTACATCAAATACGGTTATCGTACCGAACCGGCCAATTTTTATGGCGTCGGCTATGATGAAATCAAAAAAGCCGAGGAACTAAAGGACCGTTACGATAAGGATTCGGTGACCTTTCATAAAGCCAGCGTGCAGTTCTTTCCCCGTTTTGTGTGGGAAGTGAAACCGAATATATACGTAGGTACACTTCTGGATTTCAACTATAATTATACGAAATCCTTGGCCGACTGGATGAAAACCAATCCGGCCATCCTGAAATATGGTAACCGTTATCACAATATCGGAATAGGTGCTTTGTTCCAGTACGATACCCGGGATGATGTCGCTACCCCTTTCGAGGGCGTATTCCTAAGCGCAATGGGAACCCTGTACGGGAAATATCTGGGCGGAGATTACAATTATGAAATGCTGGAACTGGAATACCGCCAATTCCGTCAGGTCTTCAAACGCCGGAGCACGCTGGCCTGGACAGCCAAAACCCAGATCGGTATGGATAACGTCCCTTACAGCGAACTGCCGAACTTCGGTAATCCCTTCGATCTGCGCGGTTACGCCTGGGGTAAATACCGAGATAAATCGATGGCTTACGGCATTATCGAATACCGGCACATGTTTATGTCGCAGGAAGCTTATGCCCGGGGCGCCTTTTGGTCGAAGTTCGGAGGGGTTGCCTGGATCGGTACGGGTACGATCGGAAAAACCCCGGCCGACTGGGATAAATGGAAACTCAACTATGGTATCGGACTTCGTATTCAGTTACAACCCCGCAAAAATTTCCGTCTGGATATCGGCAAAGAACCCGGACAGAAATGGGGTATTTATATGAATATGACCGAAGCTTTCTAATCGTTCCCACAGCACATGAGAAGCTCTGTAAAAAATAAAATCATCTGGACGATAGCCCTTCCGATTATCTTCGGAAATCTGGCACAAACCCTGATCGCCTTAACCGATACGGCTTTTCTGGGACGGGTCAGTGCTGTCGCTTTGGGAGCTTCGATGATGGCAGGTATTTATTATTATATTTATTCGACTTTAGCCTGGGGATTCGCCATCGGTATACAGATCATCGTTGCCCGCCGCCTGGGTGAAGGGCGTCTGGACCGGATCGGGGTGATTTTCGAGCACGGGTTGTTTTTCGTGCTTTTTCTGTCTACAGGTCTGTTTCTGATACAACATTATTTCACCAACGATATTCTGACCAGGATCATCCAGTCGCCTAATATCTACGCCGCTGCAGTAGAATATATGGATTACCGGCATTACGGTATTATTTTTGTATGTTTTAATTTTTTGTTCCGTTCTTTATATATCGGGCTGTCCGATACCAAAGTCATCAGTTTCACGACAGCCATCATGGCTATGGTGAATATATTCCTCGATTATGTCCTGATATTCGGTAAATGGGGTTTCCCCGAAATGGGTGTCGGTGGTGCAGCACTCGCTTCTGTATGTGCCGAAATATCCGCTACATTTTTCTTTATCGGGTATACGCTCGTCAAGCTTCCGCTAAAAACTTATTCCTTATTCTATTTTCATAAACTGGAAGGCTGGCTGATGAAATCGGTTCTGAAACTGGCTTTTCCCACCATGATCCAAAAGTTACTTTCTTTCGGGACATGGTTTATTTTCTTCGCTCTGGTCGAACATATGGGCGAGACACCGATTGCGGTGTCCGGTATTGTGAGAAGTGTTTATATGCTCGTTATGATCCCCGTATTTGCTTTCGGTGCAACGGCCAATACGCTCACCAGCCGCCTGATCGGCGAAGGGAAACAAAACGAAGTGATGCCGACCGTCTTCAAAACGATCGGACAAGGGCTGATCGCCATTCTGCCGGTACTCTTATGCTGTTTGTTTATCCCTCATACGGTGCTGTCTATCTACACCGACGATTTGGTCTTAGCCGATGCCTCTATTCCTTCTTTGCTGGTTATCTGCTGTGCTTCGATCGCTATGAGCTTCGGAATTCCACTGTTCGAAGCCGTATCGGGTACAGGTAATACGACCAATGCGTTGATACTGGAATCTGTCGTACTGATCGCCTACACCTTTTCTGTCTGGTTTTTCGCTTCCTACATATCCACCCGCGTAGAATGGGTATGGACCAGTGAATTTACTTATGGAGCCCTCATCGGTCTGGTGTCCTGGCTTTTCATGAGATTCGCTTCCTGGCAGCGTAAGAAAATCTGAACATGTAGAAATTTAGTATTTTTGATACGGGATTCAGCCGGTGGCTTTTGCGAATCAAGCGGAATACTTTATCTTTGCATAAAAGTCGCGCAACAGATAACTAACGACGAAAGCATGAGTATGGAAAAGACATATGCCTATGAAGTAGAAAAAATCTTTACTTCCTGGTATAGTTCGCTGTGTTATTTTGCCTTTCGGTATGTACAGGACGATGAAACGGCCCGGGACATCGTTCAGGAGGTTTTTGTCCGCTTAATGGAAAAGCGACAGGCATTCCAAAGTGAGCAACATCTGAAAAACTTTTTATATCTGACCATAAAAAACGATTGTCTGAACCATTTACGCAACCGTCTTTCGCGGGAACACTACCTGAGTTATCTGAAACATGAAGGAGAACAGGACGAATTCGAATGCCGGATGATCGAAACGGAAATTTTCAGCCGGCTGAGAAAAGCAATAGAAAAATTACCCCGGGAATGCCGTAAAGTATTCGAATTGTGCTATTTCGAGGGGATGAATAACGAGAAAGCGGCCCAAACCCTGCGAATCAGTATTGAAACGGTAAAAGCCCAAAAGAAACGGGGCAAACAGATACTGCGAAAAAATCTGCAAGAGTTGTACCCGCTGTTCGCCTTATTATTCGGTCTGTGATTTCGGTTACTTTTTCCTTAATTAATCCGAAGTCCCCGGTAAAATAAAAAAAATTCATTTTCATTTACCCCTTTTTGCATATCATCGTGTAATAATACAAAATGGTTGCAAAATGGGAGTAAAAAACGACACTACTATTATCCGGCTTATTCTGGGTCATTGGGCTGGGAAACTATCCGAACCGGAGAAAAAAGAACTGGACAACTGGCTGGCACAATCTGAAAAACACCGGGTTTATTTCCAAAAATGGTGTAACGATGAACGGCAGGATGAATTGTTGTCCAAAATCGGATGCTACGACCCCGGGGAAGGGTGGCAACAGGTGGTCCGTAAAAGAAACATGCGGCGCAACCGCCGGTGGTGGCTGGTAGCAGCAGCTTCTGTCGCTATTCTTTTCGGGGGACTGGCAGTCTACCGGTATAACAAGATTCCTGTTTCTCTCCCCTTAGCCAGCGAGGAGACCTCTATATATCCCGGAAAACGCATGGCCCGGCTGATTACCCCTTCAGGCGAAGCAGTATTATTGGATACACTACGGCAAACAGAAATACAGCAAATGAAGTTGCATAACGATCAGGGACGGGTGGTCATTCAAGCCGCTTGCGGAGATGCAAACGGAGACCAACCTGTTTACCACTGTCTGGAAGTACCCCGGGGTGGAGAATTCAGTTTTCTGTTGCCCGACAGCACGACCGTATTCCTGAATGCCGAGAGCCGTCTGCGCTTCCCTGACCGATTCGTTCCGGGGAGTGAAAGAATCGTATATCTCAGTGGTGAAGCTTATTTCGACGTGAAGCGTGATCCCCGTTCTCCCTTTCTGGTTTGTCTGGAACACTCGGTGGTAAAAGTGACAGGTACTTCCTTCAATGTCAAGGCGTACCCCGACGACACGAACGAAGCGACCACCTTGATCAGCGGAACCGTATCGATGGGGATCGGCACTACGGAACAATGGATCGTCCTGAAACCGGGCGAACAGGGGTATTACGACGCTACCCGGAAAACACTGTCGCAGCAGACCGTGGACGTGAATTATTATACAGCCTGGAAAGACGGTGTGTTTGCCTTTTACCGGCAACCCCTGGAAGAGGTCATGAAAACACTGGGACGCTGGTATCTGTTCGACACCCATTATCAGAACGAAGCATTGAAATCTATTCTTTACACGGGGAAAATCAATCGTCATGCTTCCATCCGGGAGGTCTTGCACACCTTCGAGCTGATGGACGAACTTACATTCGACATAAAAGGAAAGGAGGTTATTGTCAGGAGAAAATAAAAAAAGCAACCGCTTCTTCTTGCACAAGAACCGGTTGCAAACTTGTATAAACAATTTACAAATCGTTTTAACACAACAAATTTATGAAAAAAAACAATCGGTTGTTGCCGGATTGGAAAGATTCCGGTGGCTTGCAACAAGTAAGCAGAATGATGAAATGTGTGCTATTCTTTATGCTGACACTCGTGTGTGGCGTCCAGGGAAAAGTGTATTCCCAACAGTATACACTGGACTTACATCTGAAACAAACCTCCCTGGAAGAAATTTTCAACCGGATAGAAGCCCAGACCGGACTGAAATTTTTGTACAATACCCTGCTCATCGACTCAAAAGGGAAAGTGGATGTCGAAGCCCGGCAGGAAGACATCCGCAAAGTGCTGGATGAATTATTGAATCCCCTGGATCTCACCTATGTATTGAACAGTAATCATATTGTGGTCAAGCAAGCAGATGCTGCCGCCCCACAAGAGAAAACGGTGATCAAAGGGAAAGTGAAGGACAACAAAGGTAATCCCCTACCCGGAGTCACGATACGGATCAAAGGGACCAATATCGGCGTCGTATCGGACAATTACGGCCACTACGAATTGACTTTACCCGCCGGAACCGATCCGACACTGATATTTTCTTTCGTCGGTATGCTTTCGCAGGAAGCGAAATATACAGGCCAACGTGAGCTGAATATCACCCTGCACGAAAATATCAGTGAGATGGAAGAGGTGGTCGTGACAGGTATTTTCACCAAAGCCAAAGAGAGCTATACCGGTGCAGTGACCACCATCACAGAGAAAGAATTGAAAGCTGCGGGTAACCACAACCTTCTATCGTCTATCCGGAATCTGGATCCGAGCTTCAATATCATCGAAAACCTGGAATACGGTTCCGACCCGAATCGTTTACCCGACGTTACCATGCGCGGACGGACGAGTATGGACGTCAATGTACGCGATCTGCAAGAGGATGCCAACACCCAAAGTTCGGCAAATATGCCGCTGTTCATCCTGGATGGTTTTGAGATTTCATTGCAACGCATGATGGATATGGATCAGGAACTGGTCGAGAGTATTACGCTGCTGAAGGATGCCAGTGCCACCGCATTATACGGCTCGAGGGGGGCCAATGGTATTGTCGTCATCACTTCAAAACGTCCCGAACCGGGCAAACTACGGGTGAGTTACCGCGGTACGGTCAACATCGAAGCTCCCGACTTTTCGTCCTACAATCTGATGAATGCTAGCGAAAAGCTGGAATATGAAAGGTTGGCCAACCTATATCATTCGTCTTACAACGATACCCAACTCAAACTAGAACAGTTGTACAACCAACGGAAAATCGATGTAGAACGGGGAGTAGATACCTATTGGCTGAAATATCCCGTACGTACAGGAGTGGGTAGCCGCCACAGCCTCCGCATCGACGGGGGGGCAGACCATTTCAATTATGCAGTGACCCTGTCGTATAATAACATTGCAGGTGTCATGAAACAATCCGCACGTAACACCCTTTCGGGTAATCTGTTTTTCCAGTACGAGTATAAGAACCTGAAATTCCAGAATGACTTTACGGTCAGCTATAACAAAAACAATAATTCCCCTTACGGCAGTTTCTCAGAATATGCCACGCTAAGTCCGCTCTATACACCGTATAACGACGATGACAGCCTCAAAAAAATGTTGAGTGAAGAGACTGTCACCACCAATAATCCGCAGATTACGGGTAATCCGCTATATAATGCGACTTTACCGAGCCGTAACGACGGCAGATATACCAACCTGCAGAATAATTTTGCCATGGAATGGAATATTCTTCCGGAATTATTCATGCGTGCACGTCTGGGGCTGACAAAACAAGACGATCGCTCGGATGTTTATCTCTCCCGGGACCATACCAGTTTCGAAACCGACTATTATACCGGTGATAATTATAAATTACGTGGCAGCTATGTCTATTCTACCGCTTACTATTTTGCCTACGAAGGGGATATTACGCTGAATTACAACCAAACGTTCAAGGACAAGCATCAGTTGTATGCCGGTTTCAGTTTCAATTTCGCAGACGATAAAACGGAAAACTACGGCTTTACAGCCCAAGGCTTTTCGGCTTTGAACAAAGACAATATCGGTATGGCGAGTACTTATGCGGTAGAGAGCAAACCCAGCTCTTCTGAAGATCATTCGCGGCGGTTCGGTAGTATACTGAATCTTAATTATACCTATAACCACCGTTACTTTGTCGATTTTTCCGGTAAACTCGAAGGTTCCTCCAAATTCGGCAGCAACGACCGGATAGCTCCTTTCTGGTCGGCAGGTTTGGGCTGGAACTTGCATAATGAAAACTTTCTTTCACACTCACAGGCAGTCAATAACCTCCGGTTACGTTTTTCCTACGGTACAACGGGATCACAGAATTTCAGTCCCTATCAGGCACTTACCACTTACCGGTATTTCAATTCCGAAACCTATGAATACTGGACAGGAGCTTATATGATCGGGCTCGGTAATCCGGATCTGACCTGGCAGAAAACCAAACAAACCAATATCGGTCTGGAAACGACACTTTTCAACGGACGTATCCGTCTCAATGCCGATTTGTATAATAAACTGACCGAAGCTCTGCTCACAGATATCAATCTGCCCACGGCTGCCGGTTTCGATAGCTACAAAGCGAATGTTGGGGAAGTACGTAACCGGGGTATCGAATTGAATGCAAATATTTTTCTCATCCGGAATACCGCCAAAGCATTCACCTGGTCGGTAGGCGGAAGCCTCGTTCATAATAAGAATAAAATCCTCCGGATATCCAACTCGCTCGAATTCCTGAATGAAGAACTAATTGCTGAATCGGGTTCGAATCCCAGTTTCCTTTACGAAGAGGGAAAATCGATGAATACCATCTATGTCGTCCGTTCGTTAGGAATCGATCCGGCAACCGGACGGGAGATCTTCCTCGACAAGGAAGGACAGCGTACCTACGACTGGGAAGCATCGGATAAAGTAGCCTGCGGTGTGAACGAACCGAAAGTATGGGGAAACCTGAACACCATGTTCCGTTGGAAGAACCTGACGCTCAATGCCGTATTTTCCTACCGTGCCGGAGGAAAGGCCTACAACCAGACCCTGGTCGATAAAGTAGAGAATATTTCAAAGTCGAGTACCTACAACAACCCGTGGCGTAACCTCGACCGGCGGGCCTTGTACGATCGTTGGCAAAAAGCCGGGGACAATACCTATTTTAAAGATATTAAAGATTTCAATACCACCTATGCTTCCTCCCGTTTTGTCATGAAAGAGAACACTTTCAAATTGAACTCGCTCAACCTGACTTACGATTTCGATACTGAGTGGCTACAAAGGAATGCCGGAATCGACTACTTATCCGTCGGCCTGTATGCCGAGGATGTTTTCCAGATATCCACCATCAAGCAGGAACGCGGTACCTCCTATCCGTTCTCACGCAAATATTCGCTTTCTGTTTCACTTCGATTCTAAATTAAAAAATCAAGCATGATGAAAAAGATATATTTAACCGTTATCAGCCTGGCCTTTCTGCTGGCCTCGTGCAACAAATGGCTCGACATAAACCCGGAACTCGAAATCCGGAACGACGATATGTATTCGATGGAACAAGGATTTATGGACGTACTGACCGGAGCCTATATCCGTATGGCAACACCGTCGCTGTACGGGTGCAACACAACTGTGCGATTACCCGAATTGATGGCTAACCACTGGAGTGTGGCTTCGACTTCGACCGGAACAGTAGAAGACTATGTCACCCGGTTCGATTTTACCCAATCGTCTACGAAGAGTTTGCTGGAAACCATCTGGCTGCAATATTATCAGGTTATCGTCAACCTAAACGCTTTGCTGGCAGAAATCGAAGATAAAAAGGATCTTTTTACCGATGGCAATTACGAGTTGATTAAAGGCGAAGCCTTGGGTTTACGGGCTTTCCTGCATTTCGAAGTATTACGCTATTGGGGAGAAACACCGCAAAATATCGCGATGGAAAAGATAGCCATTCCGTATGTGACTCAAGTTACCAAAAATCCCAACTCCCTGTTGTCACTCTCTTACCGGGAAGTATTCGAAAAGATACTCGCCGACCTGAACGAAGCCGAAACATTGCTGGCGAACGATCCGATTACCCTCTATAATAATGACGCTTTGAACCATCCGGAATACGAAGGGACAACGGCAGCAGAAGCAGCTTATCCAAGCAATGATTTTCATTTCTACCGTCAGATCAAGTTCAATTATTATGCGGTTAAAGCCACCAAAGCCCGCTATTACCTGTGGCTAGGCGATACCCGGACAGCCGCCCGATATGCCAGGGAAGTGATCGATGCCGTAAACGAAGACGGTACCCCGAAATTCAAGCTCGCCGACGAACCCGAAGCCAGCAATGGAAAGATGACTTTCCCGACAGAACATATCTTTGCCGTGCACAATTCGAATGCCACCAGTACACTGACTTCATACTTTTTCAATTACCAGACCATGTACACACAGAATATCAGTTCTTTGCAAACAGCCTACGAAACCTCGCTACATACATCGGATATCCGTTTTAAAGACGAAAGGCTTTGGGAAGAGCGGTATGAACCTCTGGTAAGCCAACCACAAAATTATTTCAGGAAATATTACGAAAACGAAACGACGGCTGTCAAGCAGATGCCGTTAATCCGGCTTTCGGAAATGTATTTCATTGCGGTAGAAAACGGCGATACCGATCTGTTCCGAACCTATCGCATCGCCCGTAACCTCGACGCTTCGATCGACGGCACCCTTACCGATCAGAATGCCATCATGGCCAGACTGGAATTGGAATACCGAAAAGATTTCTATGGAGAAGGACAAATGTTTTTCTTTTACAAACGCCTCGGTTATACCAGCTATACCTGGCCCACGATAAAGACTGTCGAATCGGCGAGCTATCGGCTGCCAATACCGGAAACACAAGCTAATTTTGAATAACTTATTCCTACAGCACTATGATACATAAAATCATCACATACGTAGTATTACTTTTTACAGCAGGTATGCTGATTACCGGCTGCGAAGAAAAAGTGGTCGAAAAATTCGACGATAACGCTTCCTTGTATTTTTACAGGGACATGTATACAGCCAATAACCAGGGAGTACTCCAATACGACAGTATCGATTATTCCTTTTTCCTTGCCGGTTCGGCACAAGAAACGGAAATCTGGTTACAAGTCGAACTGACGGGAAAAGTGTCCGACGAAGCACGCCCTTTTACGATTGTGCAAACCAATGCCGGTGATCCGGGAGCTGCCGTAGCAGGTACCCATTATGTGGCATTCGACGATCCACGTATAACGAAATATATGATTTTACCCGCAAAAGCGACCACTGTCCTGATTCCGGTTATTCTTACACGTACTGCCTCGATGGATGAACAAAACTTCAGGCTCGTTTTAACGCTCGAACCCAATGCTCATTTCGTCGCCGGTATTAAGCAGGGAAATAAAGGACAGCAATCGTTCATCATCAATGTAACGGCAGAAGCCATACAACCGCCCACCTGGGACCGCAATTATAATTATGCTTTCGGCACCTGGGGAAAAGTAAAGATGGGATTCCTGATCGATGAAGTCAAATTCACGGACTTCGAAACCGACATGGGCAATCTAGAGATACGGTATTACTGGAATCTGAAGGCTAAAACCGCACTAGCCGAATATGAAGCCCAAAACGGCGAACTTTACGAAGAAGACGGTGTTACGAAAGTGACATTCCCTTAATGATTCAATATCAACAATTAATGATGATCGGTTATGAAAAAATACGATACTATACGAATGAAAAAATACAGCTTATATCTGTTTATCGTCATCAGCTGTTTGATTCAGGGATGCTATAATGATAAAGGCAACTATGACTACCGTTCTCCGGAGGAATGTGCTCCGGCTATCGTTTCAGAATTGAAAGAGAGCTATGAAGCGACTTCACTACAGCAATTTGTTTTAGAACCGGACGTCGAAAATGACGGCGAGCATATGGAATACTTGTGGTATATTTTTCCGACTACCAACGCCAATCTACCCAATGACACGATCGGACATGAGAGGAAACTCGATTATTTTGTGACCGCCCAGTCGGGCAATTACCGGTTGGTATTTAAAGCTACGGACACCCGAACGGGCACTTCGGCCTACCAAGAGTCGACTTTGACCATAGCGAGTACATTCAGTAGCGGATATTATATCCTGAAATATGAGAACGGACGCAGCGATATCGACTTCGTAGATAAAAACGGGGTGCTCAATGCCAACCTGCTCAAACAATTACACGGAGAAGATATGCCCGGTAAACCCATCCGGCAGATCTATACCATGAACCGATATTGCTATACCGAAACCGATGCAACAGGTAACACGACCAGTTATATCTGGCAACCGGCCTATATCGTTTGTACCGACGAAGATATGAAAATATTCCACGGTGACGACTTACACCTGATCAAAACCTGGGAAACCGCCTTTATGGAAACTCCTGCCATAAAGAAACCCCAGGGAGTATGGGGCTCGGGCAGCGGCGGTTTTATGATGATGAACAATGGCTCGCTCCATGCTTTACAGGGTTATCTATACAGTGACGGTTGCTTCGGACACGCTTTCCAAACGTCGCAATACAGCATTCCACCGACTTTAGCCGTAGGTGGCAGTTCTTATCTGGCCTTCGATGAAAACCAAGGAACATTTATCGGTTTCCAGAATGCCAACGGAACCGTTATCACCAATACTTATGCCGCCGGCTTACCCAATGTCACTGGTTACGATCTGGTGTGGATGGGATCCCAACCCTACTCCAGCACCCCGTCCTATACCTATTCGATCATCAAAAACAGAACCGATGACAGCTGGATGTTAATAGAGCAATATACGACCTACATGAGTATGGTGGGCCACTATTTTACCAACCACTACACGATCCCCTCCGACTTCGGTATCTGTAACGGCAAAGTATTCGCAGCCCAGGGAGGTAATGGCGGAGCGGTTATTTATTACTCTACCGGTGATAATCTGGTACATTATTATAATCCGAAAAATCAAACAGAAAGGACAGCTGTCGTGACCCTTCCCGACGGAGAGCAAATCGTACAGCTCAAGCACATATACTTTGCCGTCCCGACCTCACCGATCAATCTCTTTCTGGTCCTTGCCCGTGCCGGCGAAAAATGGAAAGTATATACCTACCAACTTGAAGGAAGTACGCCCGATATTATTCAAACGCCGGTATCCACCTATTCGGGGCAAGGGCTTCCCGGCCATCTGATATACCGGGATCCGAATCTCCGGATGACACATTGACCGACATTCAAATCAGAACTATATATTATCAAAATTATGAAGAAAAATATTTTCGTATTTACCTTACTCTTACTGACGTTGACGGTCTGTGGACAGGGTATCTGTTTTCAGGACCTGACCATAGAGCAAGCTGTCGAACAAGCTAAAAAAGAGAACAAACACGTATTCATCGACTTTTATACCGACTGGTGCGGACCATGCAAGCTGACGGCCGCACAGGTGTTTCCGATGAAAGAGATGGGCGACTATTTCAATCCGAAATATATCAGTATTAAACAGAATGCCGGAAAAGGCGGGGACGGAGAAAAAAGTGCCGAAAAATTCGGAGTCAAAGCTTATCCGACATTCGTAATACTCGATGGGAACGGAGAACTGGTACATATGTTTGCCGGAGGAGTACCGGATGTAAGCTTTATTGACAAGGTGGAAGAAGCTTTCCAACCGGACAAAGCCTTCGGTGCATTGAAAAAACGGTATGATGCAGGAGAACGCACGCCTAAATTCGTCGCTTCATACCTCGAAGCATTGCAGAATACTCATACAGCAGCCAATATCAACGACCTGGTCGAGGAATTTTACAAATCGACGAATACCGAAGACAAGATCTGTGCAGAATGTTTGTTCCTGTTCGATTCCTATGCCCGGGTCGGATCGGAGAAGGACGAATTTCTGACCGAACACCGGGATCGCTTCCGGGAAGTAGCCGGCCGGGAACAAGTAGACGACATATTCAAGCGGAAATATGTCGCTTATTACGGACAGGTAATTCTGGGATATGATCGTACCACAAACCAGGAAACCCTGGAAAAAACAAATGAAAAATTCGCATCGCTCGGTTTACCTGCCAATCCCCTATATAGCCTGTTACAGGCAGCTGCTGCTGCAAAACTGAATGGTAAGGGAGCTACAGAATTATATGAAACGACTAAAACGGTTGCCACAAAAATGGAAACCAAAGATCTCGATATGTATCTCTATTACACAATCATCGGCCTTAAAGACCTGTTCAACGATACACAGAAAGAAGACCTTTTGGCCCTCATGAACAGCGAGTCGACCAAAGGATATGTAAAAAGATCGATAAAATAACGAACCGAAAAAGACAAGAATAGTTCATAAAGTCCGCAGTCCCCTGCGGGATGCTTTATCTGAAAGACGAATCGTCCCGATCGCGCCCCACAGCTGTATAAAAAAGCATTCGCAGGATCCAAAAGACTTTATGAACTTTACAGACTTTACAAACGCTATGAATTTACAGACAAGCTCTTTTTATCCGTTCCAGTCCATCTTCCAGAACACGACGGGGACATCCGATATTCATCCGGCGGAATCCCCTGCCTTCTTCACCGAATTCCAGGCCATCGTTCAGTCCGATTTTTCCTATTTTCACCAATCGTTCTCCACAGGCTTCATGCGACAAACCGGTACCGCGGAAATCCAGCCACAATAAAAACGAACCCTCGGGTTTCAACACTTTGATCTGTGGCAGTTCTCTCTCGAAATAATCCAAAGCGAACTGTACATTCCCTTCCAGATACCGGGTCAGTTCCTCCAACCAACCGGCCCCATACCGATAGGCCGCTTTCAAAGTAACGTGTCCGAAGATATTTCCCAAGTCCAGGTGCAAAGTCGTTAATTCACGATTGTATACCTCCAGAATCTCAGGGTTGGAAGCAATGATCACCGAATTCATCATACCGGCGATATTGAAAGTCTTACTCGGAGCCATAGCGGTCAGCGTGCGGGCAGCGATCTCCTCCGACACAGAAGCCATAACCGTATGCCGATGTCCGAACAAGGCCAGATCCGCATGAATTTCATCGGATAGAATCAGGACATCGTAACGGCAGCACAATTCTCCGATCCTTGCCAATTCCTCACGGGTCCACACCCGTCCGACAGGGTTATGAGAATTACACAAAATGAGCATTTTCACTCCTTTTTGTAATCCCTGTTCGAAGCATTCCCAGTCGATCACATACTTTTCGGTATCTCTTATTAAAGGACAACATACCAATTCGCGTCCATTATCCTTTACTACGGCATGAAACGGAGGATATACCGGAGTCATAATCATCACCTTATCGCCGGACTTAGTAAAAGCCCGGACAGAAATCGCCAGTGAAGTAACAATTCCGGGGCTGGAAGACAACCATTCTTTCTTTACCTCCCAATGATACCGCTGTTTCGCCCAATTACGGAAAGCATCCTTACCATCATCCGAACGGAACGTATAACCGAAAATACCCTGTTCACAACATTTACGTGCCGCCTCCTGCACCTCCGGGGGAACCCGGAAATCCATATCGGCTACCCACATCGGCAACAGATCCGTACACCCGAAAACATCCTGCAAACCGTCGTATTTCACACAATCGGTGTTCCGACGGTCAATCATTTGATCAAAATTATACCTATTCATAAAAGTTATTGAGTTACTGAGTTATTGAGTTACTGAGTTACTGAGTTACTGAGTTACTGAGTTGCTCTTGGGAGCTCTAATCGTTATTCCTAATCATTATTTTCTAATCTTTTTATTAACTTTGCACGTACAAATATAAATTTATAAATCTACAATGAAAAGACAAAATACGGTAATCTATATCTGTGTCATTATCACACTCTTGAATGTAGCCGGATTATTGTTTATTGCCTGCAAAAGTAATTCACCGATCGCAACGGCTTCTACTCCGGTTCAATCCTCAACTTCAGGTTATTATAGCGATGCCTATATGCCCGAGACCCTGACTTTTGCCGGAGAGACCGTACCGTTGCAACGCCTGGATGTACAGGAAGCACTTCGGAAAGAACTGATCGTCAATTCTTATTTACATTCACATACCATTCAGATTCTACAAACGGCTCCCCGGGTTTTCCAACTGATCGAACCGATTTTGGAAAAGAACGGTATCCCGGAAGATTTCAAATACCTGGCAGTCATCGAAAGCCGTCTGAATCCTCAGGCCCAATCACCTGCCGGAGCAGTCGGAGTATGGCAGTTTCTGAAAGGTACCGGGAAGGAAAACGGTTTGGAAATCAATAATGAAGTAGACGAGCGCTATCACATCGAAAAATCGACGGAAGCCGCTGCCGCCTATCTCAAAAAAGCATATGAGAAATTCGGTTCGTGGACACTGGCTGCAGCTGCGTATAATGCAGGCGCTGCTATGGTTTCCCGGCAAATGGACCTCCAGAAAGAAACGAATTATTACAATCTCCTGTTGGGAGAGGAAACGGAACGTTATGTATTCCGGATTCTGGCCCTGAAACAGATTATGAATCATCCCGAACTGTACAATTTTAAAGTAAATACCGTTTATACTTTCGAAAAAACAGAAACAGTAGAAGTGAAAGGTCCTGTCAAAAGCTGGGCCGATTTTGCGCAAGAGCAAGGGATTACCTATAAAACCCTGAAGCGTTTCAACCCCTGGCTCCGGAAAACCGATTTAAAAAATCCACAACACAAAACTTATACGATCAGTATCCCTAAGAAAAAAGAACTGTACAAATAATAAAAATCACGTTAGATGAGGCACGGTATTTGTTTATACATTTTTTGTTATTACTTTAGCTAAGCATTAAATGTATAAATATGAGGACAGTCAATATTACTTGTGAAAATACACACCAGGAATACGAAATAGAGTTAGGCACTACACTTAGAGATGTAAAAAAGATCATCTTCCCGGAAAACCATAATCACATCCTCGGGGCTTTGGTCAATAATCAGTTACAGGACTTGCAGTTCGTTGTAATGACCCCTCTGCGGGTCAACTTCATCGATGTCACGACCCTGGACGGATACAGCGTTTATTCGCGTTCGTTGATTTTCGTACTATATCAAGCTGTAGCCCAATTATTTCCAAAGAAAACACTTCGGGCCGAATATTTTATTTCGAACGGCATTTTTTGCCGGATCGTCAACAAAGAAATCGTACTGACTCCGGCAATCATTTCCGAACTGGAAAATAAAATGAAAGAAATCATTCAAGCCGACTATCCGATTGTACGGGAAGAAATCCCTACCGACGAAGCAGTTCTTATTTTCAGAAAAAGAGGGTTGAAAGATAAAGCAGACTTAATGGAAACCCGGGGAAAACTTTTCACTTCCCTTTATTATCTGAACGATCTTCCCGATTATTTTTATGGGACCCTGGCTCCTTCGACCAGTTGTCTGAAAACATTCGGTCTGATCCCCTATAAAGAAGGTATGCTATTGCAACTTCCCGACCGGACCGATCCGACCCGGGTACTGCCTGTCATTCCACAAGATAAATTGTATCAGGTATTCAGTGAATACAAACGCTGGGGAAAAATCCTTGAAGTGACCGATATCGGGCATCTGAACAAAATCGTGGAGTTGAAATATTCAGGTCCTATGATCAAAATCAGCGAAGCACTCCACGAGAAAAAAATTTCGCTTATCGCCGATAAAATCAAGGCCCGGCATAAAAAGGTAAAAGTGATATTGGTCTCCGGTCCTTCTTCGTCCGGGAAAACCACGTTCAGCAAAAGATTGGCCATACAACTGATGGTCAATGGCATGAAACCCGTCAATCTTTCTCTGGACAATTACTTCGTCAACCGCGAATTTACTCCGAGAGACGAAAAAGGAGAATACGATTATGAGTCTATCGATGCCCTCGATATCGCCACCTTTACGGATAATATACAACGGTTACTAAAAGGGGAAGAAGTCGAAATTCCTAAATTCTCTTTCGAAACCGGACAACGTTATTATGACGGTGAAAAGCTAAAAATCGCCCGGAACAATGTGATCATCGTCGAAGGTATTCATGGGCTGAATCCCCAACTCACCCGGTTGCTGCCGCCGGAAACCCTTTTCAAGATATTCGTTTCTGCGCTGACCTCTATCGCTATCGATAATCACAACCTGATCAATCCGACAGATAATCGTCTGATCCGGCGCATGGTACGCGATTACAAATACCGGAATTATTCCGCCCTCGATACCCTGAAACGTTGGGAAAGTGTATTGCTGGGCGAACAAAAACATATCGTACCCTACCAGGAAGAAGCCGACGCGATCTTCAATTCTGCTTTGATTTATGAATTAGGAGCATTAAAAACACAGGCTGAACCTTTACTCCGGGAAGTAACCCAACAGCACCCCGAACATTCCAAAGCTTTACGCTTATTGAAATTTTTTTCTTACATCCGGGCTGTACCGACCCGTGAAATTCCACCGACCTCGATCATCCGGGAATTTTTAGGAGGAAGCAGTTTTAAATACTAAAAAACAGTAAATATATCTCTTTCCTTGCAACCAGTGAGGTGACTTTCATCGTAAAAATGAAAAAACATTTACGATTTTTACGATGAAATTTCGTTACCTGGTTTTCATATCGATACTTTCTTTTTGTCTGGCGTGTCAGGGAAAAAAGAAAGCTACTCTTTCCGATCTGCCCCGGCCGGTAAGGGTGATAAAAGTCGAAGCCTTAGGCACTTTCAACCATCAATATACCGGAACCGTAACAGCCCGGAATTTCAGTATACTGGCCTTCCGTTTGCCCGGTACCCTGACCGAAGTCAATGTCAATACCGGCCAAAAAATAAAAAAAGGGACGGTGATCGCCCGAATCGATCCCTATGATTACCAACGGCAATATCAAACCGCTTTAGCCAATTATAAAACAACCGAATCTATCTACGAACGTAATCAGCGCCTCTATGCTGCCAATGCCGTAGCCAAACAAAACCTGGAAATAGCCCAAACCGATTATATTCAGGCCACTTCAGCCCTGAATATGGCCCGGCGTACTCTGGATTACACCGTACTGACCGCACCATTCGACGGGTTTATCGAACAACGCTTCGTCGAGAATCACGAAGAAATACTTACCGGGCAATCGGTCGTCCGTCTGGTAGATCCTAAAGACATCGAAGTTAATTTCATGCTTCCCGAAACCAGTATCCAACTACTCGACATCCCGAAAAAGATCTATGTCGAATTCGATTCCCAAAAAGGAAAACTTTTCACGACAGAGGTCAAAGAGTATATCTATTCCTCGAACGGTTCGGGGATACCGGTGACTCTACTTATTACGGACAAACAGTTCGCCCCGTATCGGCAAAATGTATTTCCAGGATTTTCGTGTAAAGTGATCGTTGAAGTCGACAATATGATATCCGACAAATTCGTCCTTCCGGCCAGTGCCTTACAAGAAGCACACCATCAGGAATATGTATGGATCGTCGACCCGGCAAGCCATACAGCTCATCGTCAGCAAGTCAGGATAAAAAAATACAACGATCATATCCTTGTCGAGGCTGGCTTGAACCCGGACGATCTGATTATTATAGCCGGAATAGCTTCCATCCGGGAAGGACAAAAAGTGAGACCTGTCAAAAATCAGTAAATAAACACCCAAAATAAGACCAATATGAGCTTTTTAAAAGAATTCAAAACTTTTGCCATGCGTGGCAACGTTGTAGACATGGCTGTCGGTATCATTATCGGAGGCGCCTTCGGTAAGATCGTCTCTTCTCTGGTAAGCGATATCATTATGCCCCCGATCGGACTGCTGATCGGAGGAGTAAAGTTTGAAAGTCTGAAAATCGTCCTGAAACATGCACATACCGATGCCGTTACAGGAAAAGTCACTGAAGCCGTCAGTATCAATTACGGCAATTTTATCAATACAGCCCTGGATTTTCTGATTATCGCCTTTTCTATCTTCTTATTCGTCAAGCTGATCAACAGTATGAAAAGAAAAGAAGAAACTAAGCCCACTCCTCCACCGGCTCCAAGTAAAGAAGAACAATTGCTGACCGAAATCCGGGATCTACTGAAAGGAAAAAACAGTTGAAAGGGCTGGAAACCCAAAAAAAGCTCCCGGCACATCACCGGGAGCTTTTTATATGACCGATTCATTTTATCCTAGAACAGTCCACCGAACCGATATCCAACCGACAGCTGGAATACACGGTTTTTATTGTTCCCGTCATATTTATCCTTATCGAAAACATTACTCAACCCCAGATTATAACGGGCCGAGAACATAAAATCATCCCAATTATAAGAAAGCCCGATAGCAAAATTCACGGCCAGTGTATTTATATCATTCATTTTATGTTTGACTGTCGTACCGTCGTCTTTATACTTTGCTTTAGCATTCAGGGCAAAACCGAATTCAGGTCCCAGGTCGACGCTCAATTCATCCAACACATATAACTTGGCCAATACCGGAATATTCAGGTAATTAGCCCGCAATTTAATTTTATTGCCATCGATTTTCTCCCGGGCTCCCTGTCTTGAATACACCAATTCGGGTTGAATAGCAAAATAATCGTTAAACCTGAATTCAGCGAAACCACCCACATGGAAACTCAGTTTATTTTTCAAATCGAAATTCGAAATATTGGTCATATTCAAACCGACTTTCGGTCCGACCACAATTTCCGTCTGTGCCTTTGCACCGACAACCATCAATACAACAACAACAACTAGTGTAAATAATTTTTTCATACTTTAAATTGTTTTTAATTATCTAACATCGCCTAACAAAAACTATGCCTTTCCATACGCAAATCTCTCCCGATTGTTAATCTATAATTTAACTTTAACCACCATTTTCTTCATTTTACCGTTCCCGATGCAAGGAGCATGAGCATCTTCCGGGAAAAAGATCACAAAGTCTCCAACCGGCAGCGTAAAATACAAAGCAGGCCGTTCCTGATAAAACAGGATATCATTTTGTACCTGATAGCCTTCTTCTTCTTCCATCGCCAAGCGGCCCCGCTCTTCCCACCCGAAAGTTTCCTCCTGCAATAAGGGGATCTGGATATCGATAAACCGGTTATGTGCTTCCAGTTTCGCCGCTTCCCTGGATTTCCCCGTCACTTCATCCACATTCACCCAAATTTTATCTTCTTCAAGTATTATTTTCCCGGCAGTCACCTGCTGCCAATCCCCCGACCGAACATATTCGAATACCTTTTTGAAATCGGGATGCAGAATTTCAAATCGTTTCGTCTGTGTTAATGAACCTATTATCATTTTTTTTAATTTTTTTCAGTAGGTAGCAAAAGTATTAAAATTCCGTATAAATCGCTATCTTTGCCGGATAAAACCATAATATCGAAACCGAATATGCATAAAGCTGGATTTGTCAATATCGTAGGAAATCCGAATGTAGGGAAATCTACTTTAATGAACCGATTGGTCGGAGAGAAAATTTCTATTATCACCTCCAAATCACAAACTACCCGTCACCGGATCAAGGGAATCGTAAATACCGACGACTATCAGATTGTATTTTCGGATACTCCGGGAGTGGTAAAGCCCAGCTATAAGATGCAGGAATATATGCTGGAATTTTCTAAATCGGCTTTAGTCGATGCCGATATCATTCTTTATGTAACCGATGTAGTCGAAAACATAGAGAAAAACCTAGATTTTATCGATAAAGTCAATAAACCGGACATCCCGGTATTGTTGGTTATCAATAAAATAGATCTTACCACCCAAGAGAAATTAGAAGCACTGTTCGATAAATGGAAAAGCCTGATTCCCCGGGCAGAAATTTTTCCTCTTTCGGCAACCGAGAATTTCAATGTCGACAATTTATACAAACGAATTGTAGAATTATTACCCGAAGGTGAACCTTTTTTCCCCAAGGACGAACTGACCGATTTACCTTCCCGGTTCTTTGTGAACGAGATTATCCGTGAAAAAATTTTGCAGTATTACGACAAAGAAGTACCCTATTCCGTAGAAGTGGAAGTGGAAGAATTTAAAGAAGACGACAAACGGATCAACATCATGGCTGTCATCTATGTAGAACGTTCTTCCCAAAAAGGGATTATCATCGGAAGCCAGGGAGAAGCCCTGAAAAAAGTCGGTACCCAGGCCCGGCTCGATATCGAAGCCTTCTTCGGTAAAAAAGTATTTCTCAATTTATACGTCAAAGTGCTGAAAGACTGGCGTAATAAAGACAGTGAGTTAAAAAATTTCGGATATGCAAACAAATAAAGTAAAAGGTTAAAAGTTAAAAGCTATAGGCCGATTGATTTTCAGCCCTAGCTTTTAGCCTTTAGCCTTTAGCTTTTTACTTTATATTTTATGAGTAACATAGTAGCAATAGTAGGAAGGCCCAATGTAGGGAAATCGACACTTTTCAACCGCCTTGTCGGAACACGGAAAGCGATTGTAAATGAAGAAAGCGGTGTGACACGTGACCGGAACTACGGTAAATCGTCCTGGAACGGGAAGGATTTTTCAGTCATCGATACCGGTGGATATGTCTCCAACAGTGACGATATTTTTGAAGAGGAGATCAATAAACAAGTCATTCTGGCTCTCGACGAGGCAGATGTCATTCTTTTTATGGTAGACGCCGAGATCGGAGTGACCGACCTGGATCAAAATTTTGCCCGTTTATTACGGAATATCGATAAACCGGTTTACCTGGTAGCCAACAAGGTCGATAATCACGAGCGGCTTTATGAAGCCCAGGATTTTTACCGATTGGGAATAAAAGGAGATTTATTTTGTATCTCTTCGGTCAGTGGCTCGGGAACAGGTGATTTGTTAGACCAGGTCGTCTCCCATTTTCAAGAGAATACGATCGAAGATACCGACCACCTTCCGCGAATCACGATCGTCGGACGTCCCAATGTCGGAAAATCTTCTACGATCAATGCCCTGATCGGAGAAGAACGGAATATCGTTACGGACATCGCCGGAACAACCCGTGATACGTTGAATACCCGTTACAACCGTTTTGGTTACGATTTTCTATTGGTCGATACGGCAGGATTACGTAAAAAGGCAAAAGTAAGCGAGGACGTCGAATTTTACTCGGTCATGCGTTCCATCCGTGCCATCGAAGAATCGGATGTGTGTATACTTCTGATTGATGCGACACGAGGAATGGAAGCCCAGGATCTCAATATCTTCCATCTGATCGAAAGAAACCGGAAAGGAGTAGTTATTGTCGTCAATAAATGGGATCTGGTAGAAAAAGACGGGAAAACACTGATCGAATACGAAAAAAGCCTGCGTGAAAAAATAGCTCCGTTCAAAGATGTCGATATCATCTTTGCTTCAGCCCTGACCAAACAACGATTATTGAAAGTATTGGAGGCTGCCCTGCAAGTATATGCAAACCGGACTCAAAAAATAAAAACATCGGAGCTCAACCGGATCATGCTTGAGGCCATCGAAAATTATCCACCTCCAAGTCTTAAAGGGAAATACGTCAAAATCAAATACATCACCCAGTTGCCGACCCATGCTCCTTCTTTTGCTTTCTATTGCAATCTGCCGCAATATGTAAAAGATCCCTACAAGCGGTATCTGGAAAATCAAATCCGGGAAAACTGGAAATTTACCGGTGTCCCGATTCAGATTTTCATGCGCAAGAAATAAGACTTTCTTAAAATAAATGTCACATAACTCTTTCAAAAGATCGGTTATGTGACATTTTTATCGAAATAACGTTCAATAGTACACTTCCTCCATCAGATAAGGAGTAAAATCAAAACCGGAACGGTCTTTAAACGAATCGGCTACCGGAATAATAAATTTAGCAGCCACTTTATCTTTAGGCGTTTATATACATCTTTACAGCCAATAGGAAATCAATAGAAAGTTATTACCATCTCCGTCCCATTCCTAACCCAATAGGGCCCCAATTGCTGACTGCCGGCCTATTGAAACCTTATTGGGGCCTTATTGGATCCCTATTGGCAGAAGCTTTCCCCAGGGATACTTGAAGGATTGGAGTTCTGACGAGTGTCGTCTTGCTTTTTCTGAACGCCCGGCCAATGGTGTCTGACAGAAACGTAAGGTAAAGTTTTTTTTGTAAAATGAGGAACTCCGCCGGTCAGTGAAAGAAAAAGATAGACGACCGACAGAAGTGAGCCGGTTGATAATCCCGAGTACCGAAGACGAATAAGTAACGGGCTTTGGCCATGCCTTTTCAAAGTTATAAATTATAGAATTAAGAAACAACGTACAAATGTACGACGAAATATACCTAGGTTTTTAATTTCATTGATATTCATAAACCATAAAGTTTTCGTTCACAAACACCCTGTTCTCTTCCTTGCGGACTTTTCCTTGCAGTGGTAATGTTACCAAATTCCTGGCTCCTCTATCCGGCAATCGATCTTTCCATCGCTTCTGTCAATGTTCACAAGACTTGTCATCAAAATCCGCACACAGGGAATTCAGAACATTTTGTTTTTGTAAGCACGTGTAGTGCCATTGCGAAACGTCAGCAAGTTGGGGTGAGGATTGGGTATGGGCTTAGTATTTTATGCGATAGTAATCGAGCAGGGCTTTGTAATTATCCTGTGCTGTGAGACAGGTGTCGTACAGATACTCGCGGATTGTCGGCCATTGTTGCAGACCGCGATAATAGAATATCTTCAACTCGTCTGTAATAATGAATGGCACGAAATCATTCGCTAGGCACTCCTTGAACGTCACAAGTCTGCCTATACGACCGTTGCCATCCTGGAACGGGTGTATTGCCTCGAAGCGTTGGTGCAGATCGAGGAGGTCGTCAAACGTTTTTTTCTTCTTGGCGTTATACTCCTTCAGAAGAGCTTTAATCTCTCGTTTGACATCTTCCGGAGCTGTTGTTTCGTTGTTGCCGACTTCATTAGGAAAGCGCTTATATTCACCCACTGCGAACCACTCCTTGCGACTGTCGGCAGTACCTGATTTGAGAGTTGCATGCAACTCTTTGATGAGACTCTCGGTCAATGACTCATGAGCCCGGTCAATGATAAGGTCAATACATCGGAAATGGTTGACAGTCTCAATGATGTCATCCACTTTTACGCTTTCGCCCTCGATGCCAATAGTATTCGTCTCAAAGATATAGCGCGTCTGATCGTGAGAGAGGCGGCTACCCTCGATATGATTTGAATTGTAGGTAAGATCAATCTGTGTACGATGATAGATACCGCCTTTCAGCCCCATCGACTTTTGTTCGCGCAGCACCGCTAACAGAGGACTGATTTTGCCCTCTCGTTTCTTGCGTGCCGGCAGTTCGGTATCAGCCGGAATACTCCACGTCTTACCTACAAGAATTGCCCCCTCAATCTTACCTACAGCGCAATAATTTCGTGCCGTGCGCTCCGAAATTCTATGCCTGTTTGCAAACTCTGTAACTGAAATATACTCCATATCTACAAATCTATCGGCAAGTTTACCGCCTTATTTTGCCTGTAAAGATAGTGTATTTTGCCGATAACGGCAAGAATCAGATTTCATAACGCTATTCGGCAGAGTCAATCAACAAATACAGTATTATGAAATTAATTTAAAAAATTCCTTTAGTATTTATATACATCTTTACAGCAGATTTTAAAATGTTGGTTTAATTTTTTCCTTTCTATTCCGATTTCAGATTTTGTGTCGTTAGACCCAGTCGCTTGGAACGGTCCGTTAAGGCTTTCCTTCACTGACCGACGGAACTCCTCGCAAGCTCGTCAGACACCACCGGTCGGGCATTCAGAAAAAGCAAGACGACCGACAGAAGCGACCGGGTCCCCAAACACGAACACCGAAGATGAATAAGTAACGATTTAGCAACCGTGTGAATTTCAGCGATTTGCGGTGCTATGCTGTCAAATAACTCTTTCAGCTACAAAAGCATTGAAATTCTCGAAAAAACAAAGAAACGGATGATAAAAAATTCCTATAAGTAAAATAGAAAGAGGTTATGCCGGCCTTTTGACATAACCTCTTTTTCCTCAATTAAATACAAGTATCGATTTCCATTTTTTCCCGCCCCACTTGTAGTTAATTTTGTCAAAACTTCCGTCTGTCGGTTCCTTTCCTCCCCAAAATCTGAGGTCACAAGATTCTGTATCCACACCATCGAAAGCAGTATCATCAACCTCCGAGACACATCCCAAGCCCAACAAAGTCAGACTACGACAGTTCTTAAAAGCATTCTTGCCGATTTTGGTAACCTTTTTAAGGGTAGCCGTTTTCATCATAGTACATTCCTCAAAAGCTGACTCGCCAACTTCCTCAACTACATCAAACCCCTCTTCCGCGTTCAATGAGACACATTCTGCAAACGCTCTGAACGGCAAGGCCTTGACCTTCGGCAGCGATATGGCTACCAGATTCTTACATTTCCAGAAAATGTCGCTTCCCATTTCCTCAACATTCGGAAAACTCAGGTATGTTAACGAGTAGCACTCTTGAAAGGCACTGCCCGGAAGCGATGTGGCTTTGGGCATATTCACTTCCCTCAGCAGAGGACAGCGACCTGCAAAATAAGCATAGTTGGGACTATTGAACGTCGTGAGATTGGGCAAATCCAATGTTTCCAAACTTGTACAGCAATTGAAAACCTGACTTCCGTCCACTGTTTCTACATTCGGCAAATATACTGTGCGGAGATTCGCACACTCATCAAATTCCGTTTGGTAGAGAGTTTCGACAGCGGGCAAATACACCTCTTCCACGCTACTGTTCTCAAATGTAGAACCATTGGTTCCCCATAATTGGCAATATTCCGATTTAAATACCTTTATATTCTTGAATTCATAAAAAGCCTCGCTGGGAAGGTTCTCTATCCCCGGAACAGCAATCTCCAGCGTGCCAACCAAATAATTTTCATCATTTATATAATTGATTAGATATTTTATAGTCAATCCTTCCGGCCAGTCGATAACTTTAATATCTGTAGCTTTGTCCTTGTTCAGTTTTTTGCCCATTTTTTCCAATTGCTCATCCGCCTCCTCCTCCGTAGTCGGCGACAGCACTCCCGCAAAAATTCCATTGGTAAAAACTTTTTGTCCGTAAGCCAATTGTTGCCCGTCCTCCGTGGTTACCGAAACTTTCAGTATGGCGGTTTCGTTCAATGCGGTTCCCTTTGCCGGTTCGACGGTTATTTTCAGTTTGTTGTCGGACATGGAAGTGCCTATGTCCCAGCTCTCGGAAGCGGAACGAGATAGAATATCCGTGCCGTAGGCATTCTTGCTTTCTACCCGGACCTGTATGACCAAATCCTCCCGGCTGAAAAGTTCGCTTTCTGTCGAGAACGTCTTGCTATTTTCCGTTATTTCATCCAAATCATTGAATGTCAATACGGCACTACAAAGCGGAATCGTAATCTGTTGCTCGTTATCACCTGCCCCCAAAGTGAATATTATGTTATTGCCTTCTATTTTTATATCGGAAATTCCGCACGCCGCACCGCTTGGACCGACAGGGCCTTGTTCTCCCTGCTCTCCTTTATCTCCCGTGGCCTGCACGTCCGTCGAAGTCCACGTTTTACCGCCGTCGGTCGATATTTCCCATTCGTTGGTCTCGGTGTTGATACGCACCTGTGGGGCTATGGCACTTGCTCCCTCATCACCTTTCTCCCCAGTTACGGGCATTTTATTCCCGTCGTCAAGCAGCCATTCGCCGTTTACTGTCCAGTAATATTTCTTGTCGATGTCCTGCTTCACGCTGATAACGGGCGTGTTTCCTGCCTCGCCTTTTTCTCCTTTCTCGCCATGTTTGATGGTTATTTTCCCGCTTTTCAGGAAAGAAATTTCATAACCGCTCCCGTCCGCAAGCGGCGTTACCCCCGTCACGTAATCCTTGTTCTCGAGAGCCTCGATAAGACTTTGCAAAGATGAAATATTCATGTTCACGGACTTCTGCCATTCTTCAAGACTTGTTAAACGGTCATCATGCTCCTGCAACTCCTTCCGGATATCGTCGATGTCCTCTTTCGTGCAACTGCCCATGCCGAAAGCCATGCCCGCCAGCAGCAGAGCCACCCAGATTCTTTTCATTTTCATAATTGTTACTCTATTTTTATGTGAATTGATTGATATTAAATGTTCCCGTTACTTGATGTTCCACAAGATTCCCACCTGCGGCATCCACAAGGCGTTGTGCTTTGTTTTGCCGAAAGGCGTGCGGATTCCGTCGAAATGGTTGTCGGTCATCCACAAGACGGAGTTTTTCAATTGCAGGTCGATACTGCGGTTTATACGATAATGCAGGGACAGAGCTCCGCCCAGTCCCAACGAAAGGCCGTCGGGCTTCGTCGTGCCGTCCGAATAACGTTTGTCGTCCGCTTTCGTGTAGATGTCAGCCGAGAAGAACTGCCCGTACACGGTCGGCGACACCCATACCGTGAAACGGTGTCCGACAACTTGCTTGCCGAATATCCGGTTAATGTTCACGTCAAGGCTCAACCCCACATTCACGAGCGATACCTTCGAGTAGAGGTCGCCGTAACGCTGCATGGTCTGCTCTTGCGGCACGTACCATGTCATGCCGTCGGGGGCGAGCAGGTGATCTTCCGCATAGTCACGTGTGCCGAGTTTTCCCCGTGCGTAGTCCACCGAGAGCGACACCGCCAGCAGGTCGGAAATGTGGTAACCGCCCTGCACACCCACGGCAAACCCTACATGGGTCTTGTCTGCTGCCGTGGAGAGCATGTCGCCCCAGAAAAACGGGATTCCGACATTCAGCCCCGCATACCAACGTGACAGAACAAGTTTCGGGGTTTCTCCCGTCTGTACTTGTGCTTCTTTTGTAATTTCATGTATGACCGTTTGCTGCCCGTCAGATGTCGTTGTTGTTTCTTGCGTGGGCTCTTGCGTCTTTTCTGTTACAGTCTGTTGCTGTTCGGAATGCCTCTCCGCTTCCCGATCGGTGGTAGACGTGTCTGTTTCCCTTTGTTCAAAAAACGGGCACGTGACGACTACCACGTCAGACAACCCGTTGAACGAACCGATACGGTTGGTCGTGGTGAAATGGCTTTCAGTTAATCCACGCCGGAGAATAAGTGCCGATTTTACACGGTTACAGCGTATTTTCACGATTTTTTTATTAGGCCCGTAGCCGTCTACACGCACGCTGCCCGTTTCGAATTTGGCAGGATTGAGCCTCTCGCACAAGGAATCAAGCCTTGCCCCGTTGTCGTTCCACGGGATATAGAACATGTCGTTCCCGCTGACAAAACGAAACACCACCTGCGTCTCATCATGGCCGGGTTGCTGGGCACGGGCAAAATGCATACCCGCCAGTAACAGGGCACAACACAACATTGCTTGTCTAATCTGATTTCTCATATAGGGGTTTGTTTAAAAATGAATTGGAAGCAAAAAGAAAACGGATTCGACACAAAAAATACGATTTGTTCCTTGCCGTGAATCCGTCAGCATATAGCTCAAATATAACAAAAGGGAATCTTTACATAGGCTGCCAACACAATCTCCCCAGTTCCCGGAAGACCTTTTCCCATTAAACACGGAAGCGTGGAACTGCAATGCCACGCCTTAGTCGAAGGTCCTGAGAAAACCTGAAGTATACAGATGTAGTAATAGCAGCCCACGCTATAGCGTGAGAACCACTATGCAAATCCTTGTATACTTGTCTCAAATTTCTCAGGTTCTCGACTACAAGATAAGCATAACGCTTCTTTCTTTTCTAATATGTCTTGGATAGGGACGTGCCCAGTCCAAACGCAAAATTAGTAAAATATCCGTGACAATCGCTTATCTTGTAACGGATTTCTTTGTCTACGTATGGAACAGGATGTTTTTATAACTTCATCCCGCCGTTTTTCCGTTTCGGCTGTATGGGGCGGCGTATGTTCTGCCTTAGTTTGTCGAATTGCTCCTTGAACTGTATTCTATCTTGCAGGGCTTCGATGGTTTCCTCGTGCGTGACTACCTCCCTATGCAGGGCGGTGTTCTCCCTTTCCAATGTCTTTACCTTGTTGCTTCCGAAAAGAAAACCGATGCTCTCGGCGATGTTGGCGGCAGCTGTGATTAATTCTACAACAGTTACAAATATAAATCTTCCAGCTTCTTTTACCACCCGATTTCAATCCGATACTTTCAAAATAATCCCGATCTAACAGCTAAATCCTTAGCTAAAATTAACTTTTAACCTTTTACTTTTAACCTTTAAATATTACCTTTGCATCTGTTTTTAAAAAGGGAATATGGGTAAAAGCAGCAGAGTACAACATGAAGGTATTGTAAAAAGCATCTCTACACAAACGTTGGAGGTGAGTATTATCAGTCACTCTGCTTGTTCGGGTTGTCATGCTAAAAGTGCCTGCGGAATTGCCGATATGAAAGAAAAAGTTATCACGGCTCAACGTCCCAGGGAAGAGCTTCGTCCGGGAGACAAAGTAATCGTATACGCATCGGTAAATAACGCCTTCTACTCGGTATTACTGGCTTATATTATGCCGTCCATATTGATTATCGCCACCATCTTTTTTTTAGAGAAATCCGGAAGTAGTGAACTATACGCAGCAATCAGCAGCCTCATCCTACTGGCCGGATATTTTATTATCCTGTATTTCTGCCGGAATAAAATTGCCCGGAAAATTAATTTTACCGTTGAAAAAATAGCCAACTATTAAATATAAAACATGAGTACACTAGTTATTACTATTATTTCGTTATGTGCTATTGGAGTTGTATCTGCGGTGATACTCTATTTCGTAGCGCAAAAATTCAAGGTGGAAGAAGATCCGCGTATCGACATTGTCGAAGGCTTACTTCCGGGGGCCAATTGTGGCGGATGTGGCTATCCGGGCTGCCGGGGATTAGCAGAAGCTGCCGTAAAATCGGAAACGATGGAAGGCATCCTGTGTCCGGTAGGAGGAGCAGAAACCATGAATAAAGTTGCAGCAGCCTTAGGCCGGGAAGTAAAAGCCCAGGCGCCTAAAATTGCTGTAGTCAGATGTAACGGAACTTGTGAAAACCGTCCCCGCACCAGCCAATACGACGGAGCCCGTTCTTGTGCCATCGAACATTCCTTATATGTCGGCGATACAGCCTGCGGATTCGGCTGTCTGGGATGTGGCGACTGTGTTGCAGCCTGCCCGTTCGATGCGATACACATGGATTCTACGACATTATTGCCTGTAGTCGACGATGACAAATGTGTAGCCTGTGGCGCCTGCGTGAAAGCCTGTCCCCGGAACATCATCGAATTGCGCAACAAAGGACCGAAAGACCGGCGGGTATTTGTTTCCTGCGTCAATAAAGACAAAGGCGGAGTAGCCCGGAAAGCTTGTAAAGCAGCTTGTATCGGTTGCGGGAAATGTGCCAAGGAATGTCCGTTCGATGCAATTACAGTGGAAAACAATCTGGCTTATATCGATTACAGTAAATGCCGTCTATGCCGGAAGTGTGTCGGCGTATGTCCTACCGGAGCGATCCACGAAGTGAACTTTCCTCCCCGGAAGACAGAAACCGAAGCTGAAAAAAACCAGCAAACCACGATCAAACCGACTAACAGTTGTGCAACCCCCGGACAAACGGCAACCGATCCGGTAGGTAAAGCACCGGTCAGTGCTTCTCCTCAGGTCGAGTCTATAGAAGCACAGAAAACACAAGAAACAGATAGTAAAAATTAAAAATCTAAAACTTATACGCTGTGTTAAAGACATTCAAAATTGGTGGTGTCCATCCACCTGAAAATAAATTATCGGCAGCTGGGAAAATACAGGTCTTACCTATTCCCGAAAAGGTGATTATTCCGCTCGGTCAGCACATCGGAGCTCCGGCAACCCCTATCGTTCAGAAAGGTGATAAAGTAAAAACCGGACAGTTGATAGCACAAGCTTCAGGTTTTGTTTCAGCTAACATACATAGTTCGGTTTCCGGCACAGTGTCGGCAATCGATAACATCATCGATGCCGCCGGATTATCGAAACCTGCCATCACCATTCAAGTGGAAGGCGACGAATGGATACCCGAAATCGACCGGTCGGAAAAGCCGGCACATAATATTACTTTATCGAAAGAAGAAATAGTCAAAGCAATCGCTGCTGCCGGTATCGTCGGTATGGGTGGAGCGACATTTCCTACTCAGGTAAAACTGACCCCTCCTCCCGGCAATAAAGCCGAAGTATTGATTATCAACGGAGTGGAATGTGAACCTTACCTGACCGCCGATCATCGGATCATGCTCGAGAAAGCCGAAGAAATTATTATCGGTGTACAAATTCTGATGAAAGCGATCGATGTTAAACGGGCTATTATCGGCATCGAGAACAATAAAAAAGATGCGATAGCTCATTTGCAGGATATAGCCGGAAAAGTACTTGGCGTAGAAATATGTCCGTTAAAAGTGAAATATCCGCAAGGAGGTGAAAAACAACTGATTCAGGCTACGGTCAACCGGGCGGTTCCTTCCGGAGCACTTCCGATCGCCGTGGGAGCCGTTGTACAGAATGTGGGAACAGCCCTGGCGGTTTACGAAGCCGTAATGAAAAACAAACCCCTGATCGAACGGGTAGTCACCGTCACCGGTAAATCGGTAAAAAATCCGGGTAATTTCCTCTGCCGTATCGGTACACCGATTTCGAAGCTGATCGAAGCAGCCGGAGGTATGCCTGAAGATACGGCTAAAGTGATCGGCGGAGGTCCTATGATGGGAAGAACGATGGTAAACATCGATTCACCGGTGATGAAAGGCACCAGTGGTGTATTGCTGATCAACGAAAAGGAAGCGGCCCGCCGACCCATGCGTAATTGTATCCGTTGCGGTAAATGTGTTTCTGCCTGCCCGATGGGGCTCGAACCGTATTTACTGATGAAATTATCGCAATTCAATCTGTTGGAACGTATGGAAGAAGAAAAAGTCATGGACTGCATCGAATGTGGATCATGCAGTTTTACCTGTCCCTCAGATCGTCCGTTGCTCGACTATATCCGTTTAGGTAAAGCCCGGACAGGTGCTATGATCCGTAGTAGAAAGAAATAAATAACGTCAATGGTGTAGATCAAATATTATGAATAAATTACTAATATCTCCTTCTCCGCACGTTCACAGTGGTGATTCTATCGAAAAGAACATGTATGGAGTACTTATAGCGCTCATTCCGGCTTTCATCTGTTCTGTGCTGTTTTTCGGCATGGGAGCTATCATCGTCACCCTGACTTCGGTGGTGGCTTGCCTCTTTTTTGAATATGTAATTCAAAAGTTTCTTCTCAAGCAGCAACCGACGATTTTCGACGGTTCAGCTTTGATTACCGGTGTATTACTGGCTTTCAACGTACCTTCGAACTTACCGGTCTGGATTATCGTTATCGGTGCCCTGGTGGCAATCGGCATCGGTAAAATGAGCTTCGGCGGCTTGGGGTGTAACATTTTCAACCCGGCTCTGGTAGGCCGTGTATTTTTGCTTATCTCTTTCCCTGTGCAAATGACCACCTGGCCGCTTGCTCAGGGATTTGCAGGATCTTATATCGATGCACAAACCGGTGCCACTCCTTTAGCTATGCTCAAAGAAGCGGTAAAAACCGGACAGTCCGTTACCGATTTATTATCGGCCGAGAGTTTTATCGGTTACAAGAACATGCTGATCGGAAACATGGGTGGTAGTTTGGGTGAAGTTGCAGCATTGGCCTTACTGATCGGTTTTGCCTATATGTTATTCCGGAGAATCATTACCTGGCATATTCCGGTAACCATTTTCGTCACTGTAATTGTATTTTCGGGTATTCTGAATCTTTGCAATCCCTCTTTATATGCAGGTCCTGTTTTCCATTTGTTATCCGGAGGTTTGATGTTAGGTGCAATCTTTATGGCTACCGATTACGTTACTTCACCGATGAGCAACAAAGGAATGATCATCTATGGAATAGGAATCGGCCTCCTCACGGTTGTGATCCGCGTGTTCGGTGCCTATCCGGAAGGAATGTCGTTCGCTATCCTGATCATGAATGCTTTCACTCCGCTGATCAACAGATATTGTAAACCAGTGAGATTTGCATAATTTATGATTTACGGTCCCGATCGACCGGTATAAATCAAAAATCTTAAATATATTAACGATGGGAAAGAAATTAGAGTCTAACTTTACAAATATGGTGGTGGTCCTGTTTAGTGTCACCCTGATTGCTTCAGCAGCCGTAGGCTATGTCAACTCACTGACAGCAGGCCCGATCGAAGCTGCCAAGCAAGCCAAACAAGTAAATGCGATCCGCGAGGTGATTCCGGGAGAGTTCGACAACGACCCGAATGCCGACGTTTGGAAAAGCCAGACCGCTGACGGCGGAGAACTGGAATTTTATCCGGCGAAGAAAAACGGAGAACTGGTAGGAACAGCAGTAAAAACCTATACCAACAACGGATTCGGAGGAAAAATATGGTTAATGGTAGGATTCAATCCGGATGGTAGCGTAGCCAATTATTCGGTGCTGGAACACAAAGAAACGCCGGGATTAGGTTCCAAAATGGATGTATGGTTCACCCAAAACGGGAAAGGAAATATTACAGGTAAAACTCCCGGCACCCAAGGGTTGAAAGTATCGAAAGACGGTGGAGACGTAGATGCGATCACAGCAGCCACCATCTCGTCACGGGCATTTCTGGACGCTGTAAACCGGGCAGCAGCCGGTTTGGCAGGCAATGCGGATGCAGCTTCCGGAGCAACACAACAAACAAAATAATTTATGATTTCAGATTTACGATGAATCTAAAATCGTAAATTCAAAATAAAAATTCCAATTCTATGAATAATTTAAAAGTCTTAACCAACGGCATATTCAAAGAAAATCCGACTTTTGCGCTTTTATTGGGTATGTGTCCGACCTTAGGGGTGACCACTTCGGCTATCAACGGCATGGGAATGGGGCTGGCTACGGCATTTGTACTGGTGATGTCCAATCTGGTGATCTCACTGGTTACCAATATCATTCCAGATAAGATCCGTATTCCTTCCTTTATCGTCATCATCGCAGCTTTCGTAACTGTGGTGGATATGTGTATGGCCGCTTATCTGCCTTCGCTGCATGAATCATTGGGTTTGTTTATTCCTTTGATCGTAGTGAACTGTATCGTATTGGGACGTGCAGAAGCTTTTGCTTCTAAAAATAAAGCGATTCCTTCCATGCTCGACGGCTTGGGCATGGGACTGGGCTTTACATTGAGCCTGACGCTTTTAGGAACGATCCGTGAAATACTGGGAAGTGGTAAAGCATTCAATTTCCCGATCTTCAACGAGAATTACGGAATGCTGATCTTCGTCCTGGCCCCGGGAGCATTCCTGGCATTGGGTTATTTGATCGCTATCGTAAACCGGATCAGAAAAACAAATTAAATTTCAGATTTTAGATTTACGGCTTACGATTCCTGTTTCATTTCTATCGCAAAGCTGAAATCATAAATCAAAAACAATCGAATTATGGAATATATCTTAATATTTATCGCTGCGGTCTTTGTCAATAACATCGTACTGGCACAATTTTTAGGAATCTGTCCGTTCCTGGGCGTATCTAAAAAGGTCTCTACGGCTTTAGGAATGACCGGAGCCGTAACCTTCGTGATGATCCTGGCTACCCTGGTTACTTTTATCGTCCAGAAGACTATCCTGGATCCGTTTGAAATCGGTTTTATGCAAACCATTACTTTTATTCTGATCATTGCAGCCTTGGTACAAATGGTAGAAATCATATTGAAAAAGGTCAGTCCTTCGCTTTATCAGGCGTTAGGTGTGTTCCTGCCCTTGATCACCACCAACTGTGCGGTACTGGGAGTTGCCATTATGGTGATCCAAAAAGATTTCAACTTACTCGAATCTTTGGTATTCGCAGCCTCTACAGCGATCGGTTTCGGATTGGCCCTGACGATTTTTGCCGGTATCCGTGAACACCTCGAACTGGTTGCCATCCCCAAAGGGATGAAAGGTTCCCCTATCGCATTGATTACAGCCGGCCTGCTGGCCATGGCCTTTATGGGATTCTCCGGGATCGTATAAAGACTAACGCCCATTATCTATAAAGAATAAGCGGTATTAAATAAGTACCGCTTATTCTTTATATTTAAACCCTCCTCCTTCCTGTACGTCATAACCAGAATCCAAATTACAGCGATGAAATTCATTTTATTATGCATCTGCTTTTTGCCTGTAACTTTTGTAAGCGGTTGGGCAAATACATCTTGTAGATTTGATTTTTCCCAAGAGAGATCACTCTGCTTGAGTTATGTATATGT